>Ga0181607_10000376_pt1 | contig 38348 bp, 37 predicted proteins | sample 041ome_9_FD_132420 | JGI IMG/M metagenome (GOLD analysis project Ga0181607, IMG submission 132420) | Coastal salt marsh microbial communities from the Groves Creek Marsh, Skidaway Island, Georgia - 041413US metaG (megahit assembly) | ecosystem: Environmental > Aquatic > Marine > Intertidal zone...
CCATTATGTCGCCCGGTTGCTGCGACCGCTTAACGCGTCCTAATCACCACTGTCGCCTGAACAGTGACAACTTATTTAAATATAATGCGGAATTGAAGAAAGTTGGTCAAGAACTGTGTTGCGCCTGCACCTGCACGCTAGTTTTGCAGTCTAAGCTATGCGGATTTTGACGGGCTGTTTTTAGCATAGTGCGCGTGAATAAGATGCCGTTTCTGGTCGCGTCGGATTTGCACAAATGCCCGCAGGATGGGGCGTTATTTGCGCGATCATATTGATCAGATTGCGCCGGTGCTCACATATGAACAAGGCAAGCCGCTATGGGAAAGCTGCATAGAGATTGAAGGGGCGGCGCGTTATTTTGAATATTATGGCAATCAGGCTGAGACAGTTGAGGGACGCTCAATCCCACTGGGTCAAGATTACCTCGATTTTCCGGTGCATGAACCTTACGGGGTGTCGGCGCACATCATTCCGTGGAATTATCCGGTTGAAATGACCGCCCGTTCCCTGTCAGCGGCACTTGCCACCGGCAATAGTGTTGTTACCAAAACCCCAGAATTAACACCGTTAACCAATGCATGGTTTGCTACTGCTGCCGAGGCTGTTGGCCTGCCAAAAGGGGCGGTAAATATTCTTTGCGGGCGTGGTGATGAGGCCGGTGCGGCGCTGGCGGCGCATCCACAGGTCAACCAAATTGTTTTTACCGGTTCGGTGCCAACCGGAATTGCGATTGCGTCTGCGGCGGCCAAAAATATTGTGCCATGTATTCTTGAACTTGGGGGCAAATCAGCCGCCATTGTGCATGAAGATGCCGATTTGGACGCATTTGAAACTGATCTGCGCTGGGGTATATTTTTTAATGCCGGGCAAGTTTGTTCGGCCATGTCACGGGTGATTGTGCATAAATCACGCCATGCTGAACTGCTGGCACGTGCAGAAAAAGTGGCAAAGTCACTGCAGCTTGATGACGGTATCAATTTTGCTGACTTTGGGCCAAATATGGGCACGATGGTATCGCTGCCGCAACGCGACCGCGCCGAATCGATGGTGGTGCGCGCAGTTGCTGATGGTGGCCAACTAATCACCGGTGGCCATCGCCAACCGTAAAGGCGCATTCTTGGAACCGACCGTGATCGCGTGTGATGCCGATAATAGCATCGCCACCGAAGAAGTGTTTGGTCCGGTTTTGAGCGTCATAAGTTTTAACAATGATGATGACGCCATCGCCATCGCCAATGGTACTGACTATGGGCTGGTTGCCGGGGTGTTTACGCGCGATCTGGACAGGGCAACAACTGCCGCTGCCAAAATACACGCCGGACAAGTGTTTGTGAATGAATGGTATGCCGGTGGTGTTGAAACGCCGTTTGGTGGTTACGGTAAGTCTGGTTATGGCCGTGTAAAGGGCCGCGAAGCTTTGTGGAATTATGTACAAACCAAAAATATTGCGGTACGCCGCCGATGAAATCTACTGACGCCGCAGGGGGCGTTGGGCAAGCTGGCCCTAATGATTCGTGTCAAACACCCCGACCTTGACGCTGTAGTCGACGGCAATGCCATAATCCGGGTCATCATCGCTATCAACGATTAGCTGACCTGATTTGGACAGTAATTTGTGACAATCACGGCTGAGATGGCGCAGCATAACATCTTTACCAACCGCCTGATATTTTGCGGCGATATCTTCAATGGCTTGCAAAGCAGACTGGTCGACAACACGTGAATTTGCAAAGTCGATTATGATTTTTTTTGGGTCATTTTCGACATTGAATAGATTTTGAAAGCCGGTTACTGATCCAAAAAATAATGGCCCTTGAATGTCATAAACCAGCGCCCCCGCCTCGCGCACCGACGGTCGGCGTGATGCGTCAATACGTTTGGCAGCGTTCCATGCATAGACCAATGCCGACATAATCACCCCGACAACAACGGCGACCGCAAGATCCTCCACCACCGTCACACAGGTCACCACAATAACCACCAGCGCATCAGCCCGCGGCACAATCAGCAGGCTTTTGAGCGAGTTCCACGCAAATGTCCCAATGACCACCATAAACATAACGCCAGTCAAGGCGGCGATCGGAATGAGTTCAATAAAACGGCCGGCAAACAGAATAAAGCATAATAGGAATAACGCCGCGGTAATGCCGGCAATGCGCGAGCGGCCACCAGATTTTACATTAATCATCGATTGGCCGATCATCGCACAGCCACCCATGCCGCCAAGAAACCCGGTAGCCAGGTTGGCAGCACCTTGGGCCAGGCATTCCTGTGATGCGCCGCCCTTTTGCTTTGTCATATCGCCAACAAGATTCAAAGTGAGTAAACTTTCAATCAGGCCAATGGCGGCCAAAATCACTGCATAGGGAAAGATAATGCCAAGTGTTTTCAAGTTCAGAGGCACCGCTGGCACTGCGAAACTGGGCAGCCCGCCAGACAGGCTGGCCATATCGCCAACGCGTTGCACATCAAGGTCAAACCCAATGACCACGGCGGTGATTGTGCCAATAGCCACCAGCGGGGCTGGCACTAACCGGGTAAGGCGTGGCGTTGCCCAAATCAGCACCATTGTGCCCACCACTAAGGCCAGCGTCAGAAACAAAGCATCCCCGCTCAACCAGACTTTATCGCCATTGGCACCAGTGATTTTAAATTGCTCTATTTGCGCAAGGCCGATAACAATCGCCAGCCCATTGACAAACCCCAACATCACCGGATGCGGCACCATGCGGATAAATTTACCCCAGCGCAAAAACCCGGCCAGCAATTGCAATGCACCCATCAAAATGACCGTGGCAAACAAATAGGACACGCCATGTTCTGCAACCAGCGCCACCATCACCACCGCCAAAGCGCCGGTTGCCCCTGAAATCATCCCCGGCCGACCGCCAAAAATGGCGGTGATTAAGCCAACCAAAAAGGCCGCATAAAGCCCCACAAGCGGCGCTACCCCAGCAACAAAAGCAAAGGCAACCGCCTCTGGCACCAGCGCCAATGAAACGGTCAGACCGGACAGAACGTCAGTATTGATTTGACGGTAATTCAGTGGGGGGCGGGTGTCGTCGTTATATGACCCGCCCATCAAAAAGCGGCTCAGTTTCGCGGCAATGGATGAGGGCAAAATAATCTCGTGCTGTCATTAAAATATAAAGGGGTTCTTATACAGAGTTTGGCGCGGAATACTACCGCCGGTCATCGGCTTTATACCGATTGACAGAAAACATTAGGAACCACAGCGGATTCGTAATATCATATACCCTTGGTATACCACATACCATATACTGCAAATCAAAATAAACATAATATTACTGGAGGAAAAAGTGAAAAAGATATTATTACCATTAGTGTTATCAGCGACCGTTCTGGCTACCTCAGCCTTGGCAGATGGCCATCAAGGCAAAGTGCAGGCGTATTTGGACAATGAAGTCAGCAAGTGGAGCGGTTCTAGCGAATTGATCGATGCGATAGCCCAGCAAAATATTGATCATCTTGGCATTACCGAATCTGAAATTGACCGCCTTGATCAAAGATGGCGTAAAGAGCGCGCACTGGGTGGCGGCAGCCTTATTTCGTCTATCATGGGCAACGAACTTTCTGCATGGCTGCGCGGTGTGAAGGCTGCCAGCGGCGGCGTTATCACTGAAATTTTTGTGATGGACAATGTCGGGCTGAATGTTGGCCAGACCAATGGCACCGGCGATCTGATGCAGGGTGATGAAGCCAAATGGCAGAAGACTTATCTTGTCGGTTCAAAGGCGGTGTTGATTGATGGTGTTGAAGAAGATGGCGGCGTCAATGTTTCACAAGCCAGCCTGACAGTTGCGCGCGACAATGGCTTCCGTCTTGGTGCAATGACTATCGGCATTAATGTAGACGCTTTGAAATAAGCTTTTTCTATCTGGTAAAACGGGATGGAGGTCACCTTCATCCCGTTATGTTTAAGGTTTTCAAGCGGCCTTGGCCGCGCTGGCCGGGTTTAGGCAAAAACCACCCCGTCCATTAATTTGCGCGCGGTGCGCACCACCCCGGTGCGCCTTATGTCGCCGGCCGCATCGGCATCTATCAAAACCGCAATGGCACCACTTGGGTGTTCGATCTGATAAGTGTTGTGCTGCGGGATACGGGCCAAAGGCGCCGCAACACTGCCGGCTATGCGGCATGCGGTGGCGACGCTCACCGCCGCAAACACCCCAATAGAAGCGTGTGCGCGGCGCGGAATAAAGGATTGGGTTTTGATCACCCCCCCGGCCTGCGGCGGCGACAATAAAGTCATTTTGGGCACTGGCTTAGACGTCACATCATTAAGCCCCATTATCCTGCCAGCCTGCAGCCGCAGGCTCTCAAGCGCCTTTTTAAGGGTCTCATGAGACTCTAATTCATCACGGCTTTCGCACCCGGTCAGGCCAAAATCAGCTGCGCGCAAAAGCACGCACGGCATGCCATTATCGATCAGCGTGCAGGCAATGCCGTCGATCATATCACGGGCATTGCCAGTAGGCAGCAAAGCGCCACAAATAGACCCGGCAACATCATCAAAAAATAGCTGGATCGCCGCAGCAGTGCCAGGCACCCCATCAATCGCGGTGTTGCCATAATAGGTAACACGCTGTTGCGGTGTACTGACATGCGCCTCGGCAATATCGCCGCTATTGACCATATGAATGCGTACCGGGGTGAACCCCTCATGCGGCGCCACCAGCCCCCGTTCAATCGCAAAAGGGCCGACACCCGCCAAAATGTTTCCACAACCCTGACTGGCGCTAACTTCGGCTCGATCAACAAATATCTGCAAAAAAAGATAGTCAATATCGGCATTCGGGTTGGTGGATGCCGACACAATAGCCACCTTTGATGTTAATGGGTCGCCACCACCAATACCGTCAATTTGCCGGGCATCGGGTGAGCCCATAATATCAAGCAATAATTGGTCGCGGGCCAGCAGGTCATCTGGCAGGTCGCTTTTCAAAAGATAGATAGCCTTGGAGCTGCCGCCACGCATCCACATGGCTGGTATCCCGGCATGGCTAGGCATGGGTTTTTTGGGCTTTGTCACGTGCTGGGCGCCCCTTTTTATAGTTCATCAACAGTGCGTGGATAAACCGACTGAAAGCCCTCTGCATAGCGGGCATCGCGCCCCCCCGATTGGCCGCCAGAATTGCGCCGGAAGTGATTGCCGCGATTTTCTGCAACATTGGTGTAAAAATCCCAAAGGTGCTGCTGGCCTTCCATAAACTCGATTGCGGCCCGCTTTTGCTCCCATACCTCGCTGATGTCCAAAAACACATCTGGTTTCCAGCCCATTTGTTCGGTTTGATGCGGTTCAAAAAGATAAAGTTGCGGGGCGCCAAGAACTGCCTCGCCGGGGTTGTGGCCCCAAGCTTGGGCGATCATTCGGCATTCAATAGCGATGGCGGTGGCGTGCATATGGTCGGTATTATAGGGGTCATATTGGGAATGGCTGATCATAAAATTTGGATTGACTGACCGCATCAAATCAACCAGCCGAAATTTTGCCTGTTGATCAACGACCAGCGGATAATCGCCAAGATCAAAAAACTGAATATCATGGGCGTTTAAGGCCTTGGCAGCATTTTCGGCTTCGCGGCGCCGGATCGCTTTGACCGCATCAAGCGACTTGCCTTGTTTCCATAGCTTGGCGCTTTCGCCGCGCTCGCCATACGACAAACAAGCTATGGTAACATCATAGCCACGTTTTTGATGCAGCGCGATGGCACCGCCGCACCGCCACACAAAATCAGCCGCATGTGCAGAAATGATTAATGCAGTTTTTTTTGATGACATTTTTGATCCTCACATACGGTCTTGTCACACGCGGTCTTGTCACAATCGCGTTGCCGCAATCGGTTTGGGCTAATGGCAACGATTTGCAAAACCCCTTTTACCGTTTTGATGCTATTTGCCGGTAAAATTCGGTTTGCGTTTTTCCATAAATGCCTTGCGGCCTTCGACATAGTCATCAGAGGCAAAGCAAGCCAATACCATGTCATCACAGCGCTTGCGGTCGGCGTCAGATGGCGCTGCTTTCATCACCTGAGTGGAAATAAATTTCATGGTCTTTACGGTCAGCGGGGCATTATCGGCAATCATACCGGCAATTTCATCGGCGCGGGATGCCAAGGCGTCTTCAGGCACCACCTCTTGTACTAAACCCAAGCGCAAAGCGTTGTCGGCGTCAATGCGGGTGGCGGTAAACATCATCTGCTTTGCAGCGGCAAGACCAACCGCATTAATAAGCCGCCTGATGGCATCAAAAGGATAGCCCAAAGCGAGCTTTGCCGCCGGCATTGCAAATTGCGATTTTGCCGATGCGATACGAATATCTGTGCAAACCGCCAAGTTCAAACCACCGCCAATGCAGTATCCATCAATCATCGCGATAGTCGGTTTTGGGTAGTTTTCGATTGTTTCATAAACAACCTTAACGCGCGCATTATAATGCGCGGTGGCGTCTTTTGAGCCGCGTTCCTTTTCAAATTTTGAAATATCAGCCCCTGAAACAAAGGCCTTGCCGCCAGCGCCTGATAGAACCACCGCGCGGGCATCATCATTTTTTATAAACAACGACAGCGCCTCTTCAACCGCGTCCCACATTTCGAGCGATACCGCGTTATGGCGTTCTGGATTGTTAAAAACAATATGTCCCACAGCACCATTTAGGTGCGCCCGGACTTTATCGGTGGAAAGGGTGAAGTCTGTGCTAGCGGGCATAATCTTGTACTCCTGTTACGTCTGATTAGGGGCGGCCTTTAGGGAAATATGAATTATTTATCGCGACTTGTTGCCGTTGTTGAGGCGGCGTGCGCCGACAGAATCTGCGGCGATGCAATTTGATCAGAGATATGTATATCCCAAATCGCCGGACCGGGTGTCGACATGAAGTTATGAAAGCTGTCTGCAACGGCGTCAAGCTGGGTAAATGTTTCTGCCGCAAGCCCAAAACCGCGCCCAATAGCGGCGAAATCTGGCCGACCAAAAACCGACCCGTCAAGCGACACCGCATCGGCGCGCAATTTATGGACTTCAGATCCATAAGCGCCGTCATTCAAAACAATCGTCAGAATGTTCAAACCATGCCGTTTCATTGTTTCTAGCTCTTGGATATGCATGAGCATCGATCCATCACCATCTATTAAAACAATTGGCCGGTCAGGATAGGCGGCAGCCAGCCCAAGTGCAAATGAAGTGCCATTGCCAATCGCCCCAAAATCGCGAATGACGGTGAAATGGTCCTGCGGATGCTTATTCATCTGCGCGCTATAGTAAGCGCAATGGCCAGAGGTATTCACGATATGGCATGTCGGGGGTAGTACATCTGCCAATCGCCTGATCACAGCCATCGGGTGCAGCGCACCGTCCGGTGTGTCTTGGTCGTTGGGCAGCTCAAGTGCTGCTTCGGCAGTTGCCAGCATTTCTGGTGTGCGCCACTTAACCTGTTTGACAAGCGCGGCAGTGACAGCCGCCGCGCCTTGCTTTGCATCAGACTGTATCAAAAGATCGGCTGCTTTGCGGCCTTGTACAAATTCCTGTGGGTCACTATCGATATGGATAACACGCGCATGCGGCGTCAGGCAACCGCCATCAAAGGCGTGCGCGGCTAACCTGGTGCCAATACCAATAACTAAATCCGATTGCGCAAAAATCGCCTTGGCGCGCAGGGTGGCATAACCGCCTGCCACCCCAAGACAATAAGGCTGGTCATGAAAAAACCCTTTCGCTGGCAATGTGGTGGCAAGAAGCGCGCCGCAATGTTCTGCAAGCGTCACGCAAGCGGCCTTTGCATCTGCGGCAACCGCGCCAAGGCCAGCCAGCACAATGGGGCGCTCTGCATGCGCAACCCAGTCAGCGGCTCTCAAAATTGCATTTTGGTCAATCTCGGCCGGCATGATGGGCTGGCGGCATTGATCAGCAGGCGCCGGCGTGTTGGGCTCTGTCCATGGCTGTTTTTGCAAATCAAAGGGTACGCCAATGACGATTGGCATGCGCGTATTTTTGGCGTCGGCAAAAGCGTCACGGATTTGTGCCAACATATTTTTTGGGTCATGAAGGGCCCGGTACTGTGCGCCGCAGGCGGCCACGAAGGGGGCTTGATCAATGCCTTGGTTATACCAGGCTTTATGAAGCGGCGCCTCACCAGCAAAAATTACCAGAGGAATTCTGGCCCGCACCGCGATTGGCAAAATTGTCAAAATTTGGGTTAGCCCCGGCCCGCATGTCACGCTGGCGCAGCCAACTTTACCAGATGCGCGTGCATAGGCGGCAGCGCCCGCAACTGCAGCATGTTCATGGCGTGTATAGATAAAGGCAACACCTAGATCCGCCAGAGCGCCCGCCCAATGCATATTCGCATCGCCAAGCAATGCAAAGCATGTGGTCACCTGTTCACGACGAAATGCCTCGGCAAGAGCTCCATAGGTTTTCATGATTTTGGGCCTAGCTTAAAAATGTGTCTGGCGAAATAACTGCCAAGCGAAACGGTAAGAAAGATACGGAAAAGATGGTGTAAGGCAACGATTACCGGATTGAAGTTTAGCGACAATGCAATCAAGCTCATCTCGGCTAGCCCGCCAGCGGCAAAGCTGACAAAAAGTGCCCCAAAACCTGCCGGAACGAAATTTTCCAGCAACAGGGCCAGCGCCGCTCCGATGGTCAGCATATAGGTGCCAACGATAAGGCCTAACCTTAGACCCTTGGTGAGCAACGTGCTGGATACACCTGAAAATTGTGCGCCAAGGGCGGTGCCCACCACATATTGCGCTAAATGTGATAGCCAAAAGGGGGTGTCAATCTGGACAGTGCCAGAAACCGACAAAGCCAGCGCAATGAAAAGGGGGCCCATCATGTGCGATGCTGGCAGTTTTGTTAGCCGCCCCAGAAATAAACCGGAAAAGGCAATTGTAAGCAGCAAGATGATATCAGTTATCTCATAGTCTGGTGCGGCGATGCTGGCGCCCGCAGCTGACCCTACAGCGTGGCCTTCTACAACAAAAAATAGCACAGGCACCGAGGCAACGACCAAAATTATCCGAATGAAATGTTGTGTTGTGACAATTTTCAAATCTGCGCCCATTTGCTCAGCTAAGGCCACCGAATCAACGATGCCGCCCGGCAGCGATGCAAAATAGGCATCAAGCCGTCCATATCCGCCAAGCCGGCGCATGATGAGGTAGCTGCCGCCATGCGCCAAAAAAATAAACGGGATCAGGGCAAGCGCGGAAAGCCAGAATTGCGGTAATAGGGTAAGTAGCTCAGGCGAAAAACGTGATCCGATCATAGAGCCAATAATCGACATAAAGACGAGGCGTAGCCAGCGCGATAATTTAGGTATGCGCCGGCCAGTTCTTTCATAAAAAATTATGAAACTGGCGGTGCCGAAAATGCCCCCCAGCATAAAGGGCATCGGGACCCCTAGCCAGAATGCAAGCATGCCGCCCACCAAACCGAAACAGAAAATGAGTATTATGCGGAGATCCATTTATGTACCGATGTGGCTATTAGCTTTTGCTTTTTTTGGCTCCAAATAACGATGGCGCTGTGCGCAAAATTACAACTGCCGCACCGATCATCAGGAAGATCGGCGCATAAGAAAACTTGTCCTGATAATGAAAACTCAAAAACACCATCAAACCGCTGTCTGAAATAATCATTGATTGACGAAAGGCCTCTTCCATACTTGAGGTAAGCACGAAGGCAATGATGAAGGCCGCGGCAGAAAAATTTGTGCGCCGCATGCCATAGCCGATAACCCCAAATAACAGTGCAAAGCCAACATCCCAAATTGACGCACGAGAAGAATAGCTGGCCGCCAGTGCGATCATGAAAATAAACGGATACAGATACTGGGTTGGCAATATTGAAATCACCCGGCCAATGAATGATGCTGCAAAATACCCAATTATAGCATAACAGGCGATGCCCACTAGCCCAGCGGCGAAAACACCAAAGATAAATTCACGTGGGCTGATAAGATGCCCGCCCATAAACAATGGTGGCTCGTTAGCAAATATAGTCGGTCCCGGTTGCAGGCCGTTTACCAAAAACATGCCGATCAATACCGCCGCAATCGTTGACCCCGGAATGCCGAGTGTCAACAGTGGAATCATCGACGGGCCAGATACCGCGTTATTTGCCGATTCCGGCGCGGCGATGCCTTCAACAATACCAGTGCCCCATTCTTCTTTGTTTTTGGCGCGCCGCTTTTCTTCACCATAGGCGACAAAGCAGGCAACCGATGACCCTAGGCCCGGCATCATGCCAATTAGTGATCCATAAATTGAAGACCGAAACATTAGGGGAATGCAGCGTTTAAACTCGGTCCAAGTAAAATAATGCGCGGTCGGGTCTTCAACGGCGTCAGCGGCCATGGTGATCATTTTCACTTTTGCCGCTTTTTCTGCCTGAATGATAACTTCAGATATCACAAACACACCGATCAGCAATGGCACCAGCGCCATGCCAGCTTCAAGTTCATCAATGCCCATCGTCATTTTAAATTGGCCGGTAATGACGTCCTCGCCGATCAACGCTATCACCGCGCCAAAAAGCGTCGAGATAATACCTTTGATGACGCTGTCATTCACCACCGAGCCGATCACAACAAATGCCATCAGGTAGATTGCAAAATTTTCCGGCGGGCCGAACTGACGGGTGAAGGCCGCCACGGTCACAGCGCCAAAAATCAGCACGATTTCACCAAAATAATCACCAAATGCAGATGAAATGGTTGCTGTTTTAAGGGCTTTGCCGGCACGACCAGATTGTGTCATCGGATAGCCATCTTGCATCGTTGCTGCCGAGGCAGCGGTGCCCGGGGTGTTAAACAAAATAGCGGCAATTGACCCGCCATACCTGCCTGACTTTCCAATGACATAGAGAAAGGCTAGCCCAGCCAATCCGCCGATTTCATCATTATAGGCAATAAGGATGGGTAGCATCATTGCAATAGCCGCCGCCGCTGTTAACCCCGGCAAGGCACCAAAAATGATGCCAACAAAGGCGGCTAGAACGACAAACCATATGGCTAAGGGGTCGTTAAAAAGGGTGTCAAAGCCACCTATAATATCGGTAAAAATCATTGTGACTTAAGCCCCTGTAATCCAGTTAGTGAGTGGCCGCAGATCAAGGATGGCTCCGCGCGGGTCATTCAACATCATGACCCCCATAAACGTCACTTGAAAGGCAAAAGCCAAAATTATAGCGCCGCCAATCATCCACAGTTTATGCCGCACCCCGAATGTGTAGAGCATAGCAATGTAGGTGGAAATGATTGCGGCAAAATAACCAAAACCCCAAAATACAAAAACAAACAGCAGGCCGCAGCCAATCACCGTAAGAATGCGGCTGATGTCAGTTTCGACAAAACCGTAATCATCGGTGATGTCGCCAACGTTCCCGGCAAATGCCCGAAATGCCAGCCACAAGCTGCCAATAACCAGTGAAACCGCCAAAGCCAATGGCATGGTACGTGGCCCTACGGCTTCGCGTGATGCGTCAATCGTAAAGGCTTGAAAAATAAAAAATATACCAATCAAAAAAACAATAGCGCTAGCGCCGTATTCTACTTTGGTTTTATGGTTTGGACTGCTCATGCAGGCCTCCAGATAGTGTTGGCAAGCGCGCCAGGAATAAATAAATGGGGGCAAGCCCAGATGGGCTTGTCCCCGAATTTTAAATGGCAGTTTTAGTTGCTTGCGAGAATGTTAGCAACAACAGGCCCCATTACTTTAAACATTGTATCCTGCGCGACGGTAGCTTTTGCAGAATCAGTGTAGAAAGATGCCATGTCGTTTTTGGCCATGAACTTTTGGTAGCCGCTAATGCCGGTAACATGCTCGATTGCGGCACCAACGTCCGCCTTGACTTCATCAGATATGCCCTTTGCGCCAAAAAGACACATCAGACCGGTAAAATCAATACCGTCAAGCCCCTGTTCCTTAAAGGTCGGCACATTCTTTGCCATTGGATCACGGGTTTCGCCGGCAGTGGCCAAAGGAAGAATATCCTTTTCAAACCCGACGACTGTGTTTATCCCACCAAAAACCGCATCAACTGACTGCGATACCAGTGCTGCACGGGCTTTTGAACCGCCTTTAAAAGGCACTTTTTTGTGCGGGATACCGTTGGCATCAAAAAAGATGTGACCAATGGTTGCATGCATCGTCGCCGCACCAGATGTACCCCAAGTGATTTCTTTACCTGACGCTTTTGCGTTGTCGATGAATTCCTGCATGGTTTTTGCTGGGTTAGATGTATGCACCTGAAGCGATGTCACCAATTGTGACGCGCAGCCCAAATTCACAAAGTCATCTGGGATATGGTAAGGCCGCTCATCACCCTTGGCCAATTCGCCTGCGATGAAGGTCCCGATGTTGATCATGTAAAGGGTATGCCCATCACGGTCTTCATCAAGCACCATTTTGGCAGCTTTTTGGCCAGATGCGCCCGGCAGGTTAACGATATAGGCTGGCAGCCCGTTCATGCTAGGCGCCTCGTGCATGTAAGACGAAAAGCCACGTGCTGTTGTGTCGGTGCCGCCACCGGCAGAAAACCCAACAACAATTTTAATAGGTTTTTCAGGGTACTCAGCTAACGCTGCGCTTGCGGTAAAGGTTGCTGCCGCGGCGATGCCGAACGCGATTTTTTTGCTAAATTTCATATGTTCCTCCAAGGCTTGCGCGGTTAAACGCAGTGTAATTTCTTCCAAAGTTGAGCAAGGTTTACCATACTTCATTACACGCGGCAAAAGTTATAGTGCCAAAAATGGACGATTTGTTACATAAATGAGCAGCCGCAAAATTCTTGAACGAAAGTGAAAAAAATGGCAGCTGGTCATCCGTTTCGAGGTCTTCTGGTGATTGATTTTACCCATGTTTTGGCCGGTCCGGCCTGTTCCTATTATTTGGGGCTTTTGGGGGCCAATGTCATAAAAGTTGAATCGACATCAAAAGGTGACGCTATTCGTCATCGCGGCGGTACAGATGCGGCGGCAGCTGAAATCGGCATGAGCACTTCATACATCACTCAAGGCGCTGGCAAAAAATCGATTGCACTTGATCTGACTAAAAGTAGCGACAATCAAATATTCCACCATCTTTTAGCGCGTGCTGATGTGCTTGTGGAAAATCACATTCCAAAGACCATGGCGGCGCTTGGCCTTGATGAACACAGCCTTGCGGCGCGGCATCCCCATTTAATTCATTGTGCCATGACCGGGTATGGGCGCGGCGGGCCGCAGGAAAACACCCCGGCCTATGATGTTAATATTCAGGCGGCATGCGGTTTGATGGAGATGACCGGCACCACAGATAGTGGCCCTATTCGGGTCGGCGCACCGGTGCTTGATTACGCTACGGCTATGGCGGCAAGTTTTGCGGTGTCTGCGGCGTTGTATGAGCGGGGCAATAGCGGCAAAGGCACCTTTATTGATGTGTCTATGCTGGAAACTGGTCTCAGCCTTATGAGCTCGACAGTGACCGATTATTTGATCACCGGCAACATGCCGCAGCGCCGTGGCAATCTGGCAAATAGCCGTTCGCCGGGGGCTGGAAGCTATCCTTGTAAATCGGGAATCATATCGCTGGGTGTGAATGAAGAATCGCACTTTCAGAACCTGGCGGTAGCCCTTTCCAGAGAAGATTGGCTTAGTGATCCGCGCTTTGCTGACCGTTCCTCAAGAAAACGTCACGCCACTGCATTTGTGGCGGCAATAGAGGCTGAACTTCTTAAAAAATCTGCACAAGAGTGGGAGCCAATTTTGCAAAATGCGGGGGTGCCGTCTGCGCGGTTGCGTCATCTTGCTGAAGCGTTAGCGTCAGATCAGGTAACCCAACGCCATTTTATCAAACGCCTGAATGATGATAGTGCGGTGCCAACGCTACCGTTTCGTATTGGCGGCGTGCCGGGCTATGCGCCGGCATCTTCAGCGCCGCAAAAAGGTGAGCATACAGACGAAATTTTACGGTGGCTTGATCAAACCGATCAGTGACCTTATTGGTGATCTGGGCTAGGCTGAGCGTGCCGCTTTGCCGGTTTTGATGCAACTTCATTCCGCCTGCCTTTTGTTCTACGGTTTTTATGGGTGAGGCGATAAAGAGAGTTTTATGACGCAGACAGCAATTCCGTTCCTATTTATGCGTGGGGGGTCGTCGCGGGGCCCGTATTTTAAGAGAGCCGACCTGCCCAAAGATCGTGACCATATGGCGCGGGTATTGATCGCGACTTTGGGGTCAGGCCATCCATTAAATATTGATGGTATTGGCGGCGGTAGCCCGGTCACGACCAAAGTGGCGATTTTATCGCGGTCTGACAGCGCATGGGCAGATATTGATTATCTTTTTGCCCAAGTTAGTGTGTTGGACCAGCGCGTCGATTTCAAGCCAACATGCGGTAATATTTTAACTGGCGTCGGGCCGGCGGCTATTGAGATGGGATTGATTGCGCCAAGCGGTGATACCACCGAGGTCAAGATACATGCTGTTAACACCGGTGCACGAGTTAGCGTTGTGGTGCAAACCCCAAATGGTTTGGTCAATTATGACGGGCCGGCAACCATCGATGGGGTGCCGGGCAGCGCTGCCCCTGTAGAGATGAATTTTATGGATGTTGCCGGCTCATCCACGGGGGCGTTCCTGCCAACAGGTAATGTTATTGACCAGGTCCAAGGCATTGATGTGACCTGTATGGATGTGGCTATGCCTATGGTCATTGCGCGGGCGGCTGATTTTGGTCTTAGCGGCCAAGAAACGCCCGAAGATTTAGATTCGAACCGAGTGTTTTTTGACCGTATGGAGGCCATCCGCCTTGAAGCGGCAGTGAAAATGGGCATGGGTGATTGTCGCCAATCAGTTACCCCTAAATTTGGGCTTGTGGCCCCGCATGATGAGACCGGCCACATTACGGTGCGTTATTTTATGCCTTGGTCAACACATCCGACGATCGCCGTAACAGGAAGTCAATGTTTGGCGAGTTGCGCCCTGACCGCCGGCACTGTGGCCTATCCTATGATGACGGCACAATCGGCAATACCGTCAAAAATTACCCTGCATCATCCCAAGGGTAGCATGGATGTGGTGATCGATTATGTTGTTCAAGATGGTTTGTTTACGCATCGTTCAGCAGGTCTTATCCGCACCGCGCGCAAGCTTGCCAGCGGCCATGTTTATGTGCCTCGTTGTGTATGGTCAGGGGCTTAAAAATGAAGCTGGCTATTTTGGATGATTGGTTTGACACCCTGTGCAGCTTGCCGTGTTTTCGTAAATTAGATGGTTTGGATGTCACCGTATTTACCGACCATAGTGATGATCTTGCGCAGCTGGCGGCGCGGCTGCGCCCGTTTGATGCGGTTGTTTTGATCCGTGAGCGGACGCAGATCACGCGTGCGCTTCTAGAGCAACTGCCAAATTTGAAGCTGATTTCACAGCGCAGCGTATACCCGCACATAGATGTTGAGGCCTGCACCGACCATGCTGTGCTTCTCTGCTCAAACATGCATTCTGATACGCCCTCGCATGCCGCCGCCGAACATAGCTGGGCGCTCATCATGGCGGCGATGCGGGATATTCCGATGCAGATGCAGCATTTGCAAAGTGGGAAATGGCAACGCGGTGTTGGCAAAAGCCTATTTGGACGCCAGCTTGGCCTTTATGGTTATGGGCGCATTGCCAAACAGGTTGCAGATTATGCCGCGGCCTTTGGTGTGAAAGTCGTGTGGTGGGGATCTGAAAAAGGCCGTGCCCGTGCCGCCGCAGAGGGGCGCACGGTTGCCGCAAATCGTCACGCCTTTTTTGCCGAACCCGATATCATTTCGTTGCATGTGCGTTTAAAGCCGGAAACAAAAGGGATAATTACGCCAGATGATTTTGCGGCGATGCGACAAGATGCGTTATTTGTGAATACGTCACGCGCTGGGTTGATCGCAGATGGTGCCTTGCTGGCGGCGCTGAATGCTGGCAGGCCAGGCAAAGCTGCCATTGATGTGTTTGACAAAGAGCCGATTACTTGGCGCGAAGACCCGGTCGCCTGTCATCCGCATGTTATCGCCACCCCGCACATTGGCTTTGTCACCGAAGATGAGTTTGAAATCCAGTTTGCAGATATTTTTGATCAGGTGGTGGCGTGGCACAAAGGTGCGCCCCTCAATATGATCAACCCTGCGGTGTGGCATGAGCGCTCCAAGCGCTAATCCAGCGTCGATACAACGACCCGTCAAAATGCCAAGTTGAACCCCTAAATGCCAAAAACACCGGTAAATCTTGCGCTTAGGTGAGGTTTTGTTACTTTGTTCACAATGTTTACAAAATCGCCCACAAACTTTGGTACATTATGCCGTTTGATCTTCCCAAGACAATGACCGTTATTGTTGCCGACCCGCCCGGCGGGCCGGATGTGATGCGGCTGTCTGTGCGCCCGGTGCCCACCCCGGGGCCTAATGAGGTTCTCATCAAGGTCAGTGCCGCCGGTGTCAATGGTGCGGATTTGCGTGAACGCGAAGGCAAATATCCGGTGCCTGCCGGCGCCCCTGATATCATGGGGCTAGAGGTGTCAGGAGAGGTTGTTGGTTTGGGTAGCAGCTGCAAGCGTTTTGCCAAGGGTGACGCGGTTTGCGCGCTGTTGATTGGTGGTGGCTATGCCGAATATGCCGTTGCGCCAGAGGGGCAATGTATGGTGGTGCCGCATAATGTGTCGCTTATTGACGCTGCCGGCCTGCCCGAAATTTTTTGCACTGTGTGGACCAATATGGTTGATCGGTGTGGTCTTAAAGCGGGCGAGTCTGTGCTTATCCATGGCGGCACAAGCGGCATTGGCTATGCCGCAATCAAGTTGGCGAAAGCCATTGGTGCTACGGTTTTTTCGACCGCGCGTACCGCAGAAAAATGTGATGCTATGCGCCGGTTTGGTGCTGATCATGCGATTAACTACCGCGATGAGGATTTTGTGCAGGTCGCGCGGGCGAAAACTGATGGTCGTGGCATTGACGTTATAGTGGACATAATTGGCGGGGATTACCTGCCAAAAGAGATCGAACTTTTGGCACATGGGGGACGGCTGGTGATCATCAATTTGCGCGGTGGCAAATTGGCTGAGGTTGATTTTAGCCATGTTCACAGCAAGCATCTGACGATAACCGGAGCGCGGTTGCGGCCGCGACCAATTGCCGAAAAAGCGGCCATCTGTCAGGCCCTTGAAAACGATGTTTGGCCATTGTTTGAAACCGGTGTAATCACCCCGGAGACATTTTCTGTTTTTGCTTTTTCTGAGGTGGCTGCGGCGCATCGCTTGATGGAATCAAGCAATCATATTGGCAAGATACTTCTCACCCCGTGATGTTTAATTGTTCTGCTAAATTAGATTTTTACTGTTTATAGCGGCCAGATCGCCCCATATGGTCACGCCTGTGCGGCTATGTTTAGGGGGTTCAATCTTCTGAAAAAGCGCTATAAATTTAGCGTTAAAAGATGGTTTGTGAGTGTGTATTTTTGCGTTTCTGACCGGAGGAAAATGATTATGGCGCGCCTGCCTGTGCTTGACCCTGATAAAATGACTGTTGCGCAAAAACAGGTGCATGACACCATTATTGCCGGCCCGCGTGGCCGTGTGCAGGGGCCGCTTGCTGTGTGGTTGCACCGGCCAGAGCTGGCCGAAAAAGCACAGCAGCTTGGCCAATATTGCCGGTTTGAGTCATCGTTGCCGCCGCGCCTGTCAGAGCTTGCAATTTTGACAACGGCGCGCATTTGGGATGCCGCCTTTGAATGGCAGGCGCATGTGCCGCACGCCCTTGCTGGGGGCGTTGATGTGGCGATAATTGATGCGCTGGCCGCTGATGCTGTGCCTGAATTTGCCCGTGAGGATGAAAAATTAGTTTATGAGTTCACCCGCGCTCTCAATTTGACCCGCATGATATCAGATGACCTTTATGCCCGGGCGATTGACATTCTTGGCCGTGATGCCACCGTCGACCTTGTTGGTGTGCTTGGCTATTATGGGTTGATCTCGATGACCATTAAGGCGTTTGATGTTGACCCTATGCCAACGGCCTCATAGGCGGGTTGGTAAAGCCATGCTGGTTTATGAATAATGGAAAATTGCATTTTGGAGGCCGAATAATGACACAGCTTTTATCAAAACTAGCATCAGATTGTGCTGCGATTTTGCGTAAAGATAATGGACCAAAAGGCCGCGATAAGGTTGCCGAGCTATTGTCAGACCTGCTGGCTGATGCGGCTAATGTAAAGACGCTGATTCCGGAGGATACCGGAGAGCGCGAACTTTTATATGAAGACCCTGATTTGGGGTTTTGTATTTTGGCGCATAATTATGACAGCCCGAAAACAGCGCCGCCGCACGACCATGGTGCTTATTGGGCGATTTATGCGCAGGCACGCGGTGAAACCGAGATGATGGATTATGATGTCTTGTCACCGGCCACTGTCGATACGCCGGGCAAAGTCTCAGTTTCACGCACCTATCACCTGCGTGTGGGCGATGTGCATGTTTATAACGAGGGGGATATTCATTCACCGCACCGCAGCGGACCCACAAGCCTGTTGCGGATCGAAGGCGCAGATATGAGCAAAGTACAGCGCTTGCGTTATCAGCTTGCCTAACAGCTATTTTTTAAAAACCCGGCGGTGAATATGTCTATGGGCCAAAATCCTTTTGCCTCACTCTATGCAGCTGGTGAACCATTTGCGTTTATCGACACCCGTGAACGGCGCGATTATGTTGACGGGCATTGGTTTGGCAGTACCAATATACCCCTGTCGGTGTTAACAGCGCGTATTCAGCATTTGGTGCCGGACCGTGATTTCCCGGTTTACCTTCTTGATTGGCGGGACCCTGCAAGTAGTGATGCCACTAGTGATGCCAGCGATGCCGCTAAACATTGCCTTGCCCGGCTTGGTTATAGCAATGTCACCACTATACAAACGGCCCGGCCACAGCGCTACGGTGACGGTTTCGTCAGAGGCGAGTATGTATGGTCAAAAGCCTTTGGTGAGGTGGTCGCACATACGGCCGATCTGCCAGAGGTAACCCCGGCAGAGTATATCGCAAACTATAAGGATGCGGTGCTGTTTGATGTGCGGCCAACCGCCGAATACCGGGCCTTTACACTGCCCGGTTCGCACAGCCTGCCAAACAGCTTGCTTTTGGCGAATGCGGCGGCGGTGCGCGGTACGTCTAGCATGGTATTGTTGCATTGCGCTGGGCGGACCCGGTCCATTATTGGCGCCTGTACCCTAAAGGCTGCCGGATATGACGGGCCGTACGCAATTTTCAAAGGGGGCACTCAGGCCTGGCAGCTGGATGGCCATGAACGCGAATATAATGCTGACCGGATTTTTGCCACCAACAGCGAGGCATCTGGCGTTGTTGAGGCATTTTTGAACCGGTGGCAGATTCCCTGCCACCACATTGCCGACAAAAATCTTGCACCTTTTATCGCCGCGCACCGCGGTGCATTATTGTTTGATGTGTCGAATGATGCCGCCACCGGCCAGCGCTTAAATCACGACATTGTCAAAATTTCTGGCACTAATCTTATTCAGCAAACCGATCGTTCGATTGCCCGCTATCATGTGCCGGTGGTGCTGTTTGACCATGGGTCCGGTAGCCGCGCCGCTTTTGCCGCCTATTGGCTGCGATGCATGGGGTTTGATGTGCAGGTGGTTTATCGGGAAAGCGCGCTTGGCGTGATGACAAACCCGCACGAGCCGGTGCCAATAGACGCTGGCGCGGGCGGTGGCCAAACCAGCGCGGATATGCGCCTTGACGCTGATCAACTGCTGGCCTGTCATGGCCAAGCGGTAAAACTGTTTGATTTTCGCCCATCCGGCAGTTACCGGCAGGGCCATTTAGCGGCTAGTGAATGGCAGAATATCAGCACCATTCTGGCGCTGAAACCGGCGTCTGAACCGCTGGTTATTATCTGCGAGACCATTGATGATGGTATGGGCATAGCCGATTTGCTTGCCGGAAAGGGCTGGCATATTAAAGGCATTTTCTGTTGGGATGATACAGGCTTTGAGACGTCGACCTTGGCGCGTGGCGGTGCCGAAACGCCGGTTGACGAAAGTGCGCTTTTTGCCGGACGTCATCATGGTGTTTTGCAGGATGCGCGTGATTACCTTGCCTGGGAAGAAGATTTGCCAGACCAGATTGACCCGTCAATCAGCCAGATGTGGAATAGGTTTTTGCATCAGACGCCCGCCACCAAATAAACAATTTTTGTTGGGCGCCATTAGGTTTTTCTGGCGCAATGTTGCATCTCTCTCAAATTAACAACAAAATGTATACAGATTCTCACTGGTGAATTACTGTTTTACCCTTATTGTTTCTAAGGGGAGATGAACATGACACTTGAACGCCTGCAAACCAATGACCGCATGAGCCAAGCGGTTATCCATAACGACACAGTGTATCTTGCCGGGCAAGTCGCGCTGTCAGCGCCGGGTGCGTCTGTTGCTGACCAGACACGGGCCATTTTGGCGCAAATTGATGATTTGCTGGCGGCAGCCGGCACCGATAAATCAAAAGCCATTACCGCAACAATTTGGCTGTGCAACATGGATGATTTTGCCGAAATGAACACAGTCTGGGATGAGTGGTCAAAAGGTGGTAACGCGCCCTGCCGGGCGGCGGTGGAATCGCCGCGCCTTGCGGCTCCGCAATTCACTGTTGAAATCGGTTTGATTGCGGCGCGGTAAAATCCGCGTCGGCGACATCATTACGAAAAACAGATGCATATTGTTGTTTTGGGTGCAGGCATTGTTGGGGTCACCACAGCCTACCAACTTCTCAAAGATGGGCATAGGGTTACCGTGATCGAGCGTGCCGCAGCGCCGGCGCAATTTACAAGCTTTGCCAATGCTGGTTTGGTGGCGCCAGGACATGCTTATGCCTGGGGGTCGCCGGCCGCCCCGAAAATGATGCTGCGTTCGCTGATCCGCAATGATCAGGCGATCCGTTTCAAGCCGCGGTTATCGGTGCGTCAATGGCGTTGGGCGGCGGCATTTCTTGGTGAATGCAGCGCTGCCCGGGCCAAAGCCAATACACAGATCAAAGCGCGGCTTTGCCGCTATTCGCAAGCACTGCTGGATGATGTTGTTGCCGAGACCGGAGTGGCGTATGCCGGCCAGTCTAATGGGCTTTTGTATTTTTACCGACAGCCAGAAAAATTGGCGGCAGCAACCCAAAAGGCCGATATTCTGCGCGGCCAAGGCCTTGCCATACACCAGCTAACCCGCGACGAAGTGGTCGCGACTGACCCGGGGCTGGCCACCGCTGGCCGCGCTATCGCTGGGGGGTTATTTGCGCCAACCGATGCCAGCGGTGATGCCCATTTATTTGCCACAGGTCTGGCCGCGGCATGCACAAAAATGGGATGCCGGTTTCTCTATGAAACTGACATCACCGGGCTGCGCCAGCAGGCTGGCAGCATTCAGGCTGCGGTGACTAGCAATGGTGATATCGTTGCTGATGCTTTTGTTTTATGCCTTGGTGTTTACAGCCCGTTTTTGGTTGAATCGCTGGGGCTGTCATTGCCGGTATATCCCGTAAAAGGCTATTCTGTTACGGTGGCGGCTGCAGATCTGGATGCTGCCCCAACAATGGGCGGTGTTGATGAAGAAAACTTGCTTGCTTATTGTCCTATGGATGAGCGGCTGCGGCTTACCGCAACGGCGGAAATCACCGGCTATTCAACCCAGCATAAACCGGCTGATTTTACCGTCATGCTGGGCAAGGCGCGTGAACTGTTTGGCAATAAATTAGGCGCGTCAGGTATTGACTATTGGGCCGGGTTGCGCCCGATGACGCCGACCGGGCTGCCAATTGTTGATCGCGCCCCAATTGATAATTTATTTTTAAACACCGGCCATGGTCATATGGGCTGGACAATGGCGAACGGATGTGCACGGATGATAGCAGATATGATTGGCCAAAACCCGTTAGCACATTCAAATGAGGGGATGCGATATGGCGCCTAAAACAGAGATGATCGAAAACCTGCCATTTACAACCAGTAAGGTCATTGCCTCACGGGCAAGAATAGGCATGGTCGTGCTAGCAACCGACTATACGCTGGAGCATGAATTGCGCCAGATGATTACGCAGCCGGGGGTTGATGTCTATCACGCCCGCATTGCCAATTCGCCAAACATCACGCCTGAAACCCTGCGTGCGATGCAGCCCTTGATTACCTCAACGGCCGAATTGATCTTGCCGGGCGATAGTGTTGATGTGTTGGCGTTTGCGTGTACATCAGCGTCAATTGTTTTGGGAACGCCGACGGTAGCTGAAAATTTAAATGCGGCCAAGCCAGGCGCGAAAACCACAAACCCGGCGTTTGCTGCTTTTGCCGCCTTTCGGGCGCTTGGCGCTAAACGCATTGCGGTGCTGACGCCCTATGCCAAAAGCGTCAATGAAATGGTGCAAAAATCGGTTGAAGATGCAGGCTTTGACGTGCCGATTTTTGGCAGCTTTAACGAACCGCATGACCCTACAGTGGCGGCCATTGATACCGCCAGTTTAAAGGCGGCGATTGCCAAAATAACCGATGCGCATGATGTTGACGCGGTGTTTATTTCCTGTACGTCGGTGCGCATCGCGGCAGATGTTGCAGAAATTGAAGCGGCGTTGGGCGTGCCGGTTACATCGTCAAACCATGCGTTGGCTTGGCATTGTTTACGGCTTGCCGGTGTTGATGATAAGCTGCCAAAGCTTGGCAGGTTGTTTCGGCTTTAGGCCATTATTTCCTTGGGGCACCGCGCCGCCGCAAGATAAGGTCTGCGAAAACTGCCTGGCAGCTAGCACGCCTGTGGCAGCGGTTAGGAGATGTTATGCGTGATGATTTCAGCGATCCCGTAGCGGCCCTTCGCGCCAATGTGAACACGCCGTTTGCCAAGGCGCATGCGATGCCGCCGAGCGTTTATAGTTCTGCCATATTTCTTGATGCAGAAATAGAGCATGTTTTCAAGAAGGATTGGTATTGTGTCGGTCGGGCGCAGACTCTGGCAAAAGCCGGTGATTATGTGACCGCTGAATTGGCCGGCCAGCCAATTATTGTGCTGCGCGATCAACAGGGCCAGTTGCGCGGCCTTTCAAATGTTTGTCTTCACCGTATGTCGACATTGCTAGAGGGACGCGGCTCCATCAACCGTATAACCTGTCCCTATCATGCTTGGACCTATGATTTGCAAGGCCAGCTGCGCGGCGCCCCGGCGATGACGCAAAATGACGGCTTTTGCAAAGACAATTATGCGCTTCCGGTTATCCGCTGCGAAGAATGGCTGGGCTGGGTTTTTGTGACGCTGAATGCAGCAGCGCCCGCAGTTTGTGACAAGTTGCAAGCGGTCGAAGGGCTGATCGAAAATTACAACATGACCAATTATGCCGAAACGTTTTACGAAGAGCATGTGTGGAACACGAATTGGAAAGTTCTGGCCGAAAATTTTATGGAAAGCTATCATTTGCCGGTTTGCCATGCAGGCACTATTGGCGGTCTTAGCAAGCTTGAAGATATGGTGTGCCCGCCGGGATTGCCGGGTTTTAACTATCATACAATTTTAAAGGATGATTCGCTGCGTATCGCCATGGCGCACCCGTCAAACACCCGGTTAAAAGGCAAAGAACGACGCACAACATTTTTATTGGCCATCTACCCCAGCCTATTGATCACTCTGACCCCCGGCTATTTTTGGTATCTCAGCTTGCATCCTCAAACGGCTGGCAAGGTGCATATCCGTTTTGGCGGCGGTATGAGCAATGATTATGCTGATGATGCCGATGCGCATGAAAATTTTAAGGCGTTAAAGGCGCTTCTTGACGCGGTCAATCTGGAAGATAGGGGCTGTACAGAAAAGGTCTATCGTGGCCTGTGTTCGGATATGGCGGCGCCGGGGCATCTGTCACATTTGGAACGTCCGAATTATGATTTTGCGCATTATTTGATGGCGCAAATCGACCAGCCCTAGCCAGCCCGGCAATCGCCGATACCTAGTTTTATGATCGTGCTTGGTATTTAGCGGTCATAGCCATTTTACCAGAAAAAACAAAATGACGGGCACCGTCACGCTGGCAAAAATTGTTGTGATCATAATGGCGGTCGCTGTGCGGCCTGTATAAACATTATAAAATTGCGACATCGCAAATACATTGGCGGCAATCGGTAAGCTGGCAAACAGAACCGCCAATTGTATCCACATCGGGTCAATCGGCTGGCTGGCTGGCCAGAAAAGGAACGCTGCTGCGATCAGCGCCGGGTGGAGGATAAGTTTGAAAAGACTAATCGCGGCAAGTTCTGTTATGGCGGCGCGAATGGGCTGGCCTACCAATGTTATGCCAAGGGCGAATAAGGCGGTGGGGGCGGCGGCTCCGGCCAGCATTTTGAGAAATTGTTCGGGCATTATAGATAGCTGAAACCCACATGCCGAAAAGCCGAACCCCGCCAAAACCGACAATAGCAAAGGGTTGCGCAGCATCGACAAAATGGTTTCACCAAGCGCCCGCCCCAAATTACCGCTAGCGGTATCGTGTGATAATAATGTTGTCATCACCAGTAAGGTGATTGTGTCGAACACCAAAATTAACGAAATCGGCGCAGCGGCCTGTTCGCCAAACGCCAGTATCGCCATGGGTACGCCGATATATCCATAATTTGGATAGGCAGTGTTCAAACAAAATAAGCCACGTTGCTTGGGCGTAAGCTTTATCACAAATGTGGCAAACAAGGCCGAAACCATAAACATGATGATGGTGACAAATTCATAGCGCAGCACAAACCCCAGATGAAATAATGCGGTCACATCAATCGAGGTGATGGCGATAAACATGAAGGGCGGCAGAACCACAAAAAACGCAAAACGCGCCAATGTGCGGCCACTATCTTCGGAAAACCAGCCGCGAAGTCGTGCAATGCTGCCGCATAATATGATCGCAAAGAACGGAATTGTGATGGATAGAACGTCAAGCATAGACCGGCCAAATACTGCCAAAATTGCTTTGGTTATATAGTGCCGAGGGCAAAAAACCTAGCTATTAAAACAGACCTAACCGGCAGATAAAAAGCTCTATTTTTTATATAAGTTTTTGCTTGATTTATAAAGTTTAATAAAATATATAAGTTTTATGAGATATATAATCTGATGGCGGCATCCGTGGCGCCCGCCACTGTAAAAATCCCGCCACCAAAAAGAGGTTCAGATAATGACAATGTGGCTATTCAATCCAGGTCAAAAGATATATGATCGTGTTAAAATCAAAGGCGAACATCGGATGATTGCGCGGACTTTTGTTAATCTACACTGGTATGGGCATTTTGCGGTGTGGCTGGCGGTGCTGTATGCGCAGCAATTTCCGGCGCTTTAGCCGGAGATATGCGGGTTTATCCGGGCGCGCCATGCATTTTTGGCGCCGCGCGTGTGTCAAATTGTCATGTATCGACCAAAATCATTGGCCCAGCACGCAAAATTGAAGTAACACCAAACGGGGACTGATGTCTTTTTGATGATTTATGAAAAAATGGAGACTTTATTTATGAAACTATTAGTGACCGTTCCGCTTGTGGCCGCCTGTATTGGTCTGTCAGCCGCCCCAGCCTTTGCCTCTGGTGATGCTGCGGCTGGTGAAAAAGTATTTAAGAAATGCAAGGCGTGCCATGTGGTTGATGCTGAAAAACATAAAACCGGCCCACATTTGGTCAATATTATGGGACGCACTGCGGGCGGTGCCGAAGGCTATACAAAATACTCAAAGGCATTGCAGGATAGTGGCATTGTCTGGGATGAGGCAACTTTGGATGGCTTTTTGGAAAAGCCAAAGGCCTATGTCAAAGGCACCCGCATGGCATTTGCTGGTTTGAAAAAAGACACCGACCGCGCCGATGTGATTGCCTATTTGAAAAGCTTTTCACAATAGCCGTATAGATGTCGTTACCAAGCCGCCGGACATTTTGTAAAACCAGCTTGGCTGTTGCCGGCTATGCGACATTGCCTTTTGGCGCGGTGTCGCCAGTCGCCGCTGTACAGCGCATATAATGTCCGGCGCCGCCCTGCGCTTCTTGGTCAATAGAGCCCACTATTTGTCATAGCCCATTGGCCTTTGCCAGAAGAATGCTGCGGCCTGCTGATGCTGTTGGGGTGCTAATGTTCGCGGGGTCCATGCCGAATCGCCGGCACCACCCAAAACATCGACAGCCCCACAAAAGCAAACACAAGACTGACCGCAAAGCCGGTGTTATAGCCGCCGGTAACATCATACAAATACCCGGCCATAAAGGCCCCGAGTGCCGCCCCGCATCCTTGCCCAACATTTGTGGCGCCAAAAATAGACGCCAGGCCCGGCCCGGCAAACAGTTCGGCCATCTGCGTGGTGATAATGGGGCCACGGGCGCCCGCTGACAGCCCGAAGCACAAAACAAACACTACCAAAAATACCCAATGGGTAGACCATTGCAAGGCGGCTAACGACACAATGCCAATGATGGTAAGGCCGTAGCTGCCGGTCGCGACAAGGTGACGCGGAAAGCGGTCGGCCAGAATGCCGGTTAAGGCGATGCCCAAAATCGTCAGCATGCCAATGCAGCCAAACGCCAGCGCCGCATGTACCGCGCTGAATTTTTGTTCAATAAGATAAGCAACCACCTGCAATGAGACCGCAAAAATGGCAATTGCCGAGGCCCCAAAAATAGTGAAAAACCCCCAAAATTCAGGAAGGCGCACAGCTTCGGCGAGGCTGCGTGGCCCGCGTCTAGACACGCTGGGGGCGCTGGGGGTGGTTGGGGCAATGGTGGCGGTGATGTCATGCTCTGCTGATGGCGGGGCTGCCACAACCCCCTTGGCAATGCGCCGCCACGGCAAAAACATCATCAGGATAAAAACCGCCACAAAGCCACAGCTGGCGATCATATAGGCCTGTTGCCAGCCAAATTTCTGAATGGCGATTTGGGCGGCCGGTGCCAGCATCATAACGCCGATGCCTTGGCCCGAATAGGCCATCGACAAAATCGTACCGCGGCGTTTTGTAAACCAGCGCGAAATCAGACTTTGGGTTGGCACAATGCCAACCATGGCAGCGCCAATACCGCCGCAAATGCCAATAACCACATAAAACGTAAAAAGTGACGTTAGATGCCCGGCATATCCATAGCAAATCGCTAGCAGACCCAGCCCTATAGTGTAATTAAACCGCGGCCCAAACCGGTCAAATACAAGGCCAGATAGCAAGGACCCAAACCCAAAAGCCACCATATAGACCGCATAAATAGAGGTGACATTCGCCCGGTTCCATCCGAATGCCTCGCTTAACGGCAGTAAAAAAATCGCATAGGTTTCGCCCATGCCACGGCTGCTCGCGATCATCGCAAGGCAAAAGGCAAAGACAAATAAAGGGGCCATTAAAGATGGCTGCCGCAGGGCGTATTTCGAAATCATTTCTGATGTATGTCCAGACAAGGACAGTTGTAATAACGATACAAAAAATCTGCGACCACTATCGACTGGGAATTTGTGTCCGTCAATAGCGGGTGTGGCTTGCGCTGTTGCGGCAAGGGCAACATTCGGCGCGATCAGTATCCCATCTAAATGTAGTAAGATGATCGATTTTTAGAGAAACCTCTGGCTGGATCAGGCTAGACTAGTCGCGCCCCCCGGCGTGTTTTGCCGGTGGGTGTCATGGTTGGGTTTTGATAAGGAAAAGAGAATTTGCAATGAACCAATTACCATCATCTTGGTCTTGGGACGGTCAGCGGCCGCGGCTTGGGTTTATCGGGCTGGGGAATATGGGCGCAGCGTTGGCGATGCGGCTTAGTGAGCAGCCCTTATCTGTGTTCGACACCGACCCGACCAAAACCGAGCCTTTTGCCGCCGCCGGCGCGCAGATTGCAGACTCTATGGCTGATTTGGCGCAGCAAAGCGATATTATTTTTGCCTGTTTGCCGACCTCGGCAGTCACCGAGATTGTGCTTTTTGGACGCGATGGTTTGGCGCCGCATTTGTCTGAAAATGAGATATTTGTTGATATGACATCAGGCGACCCAGCGCACAGTCGCGACCAGGCGGCTAGGTTGGCCAGTGCCGGTGTGCATTTTGCTGATGCGCCAGTCAGTGGCGGGCCGCGTGGCGCCAAAGAAGGTGTCATTGCTATCATGGTTGGCGGCAATGATGCCGTGTATGGCGCCCTACATCCGGTGTTGTCGCATATCAGCTGCAATATTTTTCATGCCGGTGCTGTGGGGGCTGGTCATGCCCTGAAAGCGGGCAATAATTTGTTAAATCTCATTTGCCGGATGGCCACATTTGAGGTTGTATCGCTTTTGGTGAATGCTGGTGTCGCCCCGGACAAGGCGGTTGATATTTTGCAGAAAAGTTCAGGCCGTAATTATGCCACTGAAATCACCCTTCCTGACAATATTCTGTCAGGCAAAATGCATCAGGGGTTTTCTATGGCATTAATGCAAAAAGACGCTGGGTTGGCACTGGGCATGGCAGCTGGACTGGCGCAATCAATGCCGCTTGGCAGCGCCGCGTTTGACGGGTTGAAAGCGGCCATTGATACACATGGTGATGACGCTGATATGAGTCTTGTGGCGCTGTCATATGAAGCCGCAACCGGCGCGCGCATCCGGCCATAAGTTTTTCGGCTGTAAATTTCAATGCATATAGATGGGGGTTTTATTATGAACCGTACGATAATTATTGATGCCTTTGGTGGGCCGGAAAATATGCAGCTGGTGGACTGGCCAGTCGGCGCGCCCGGCGCTGGTGAGGCCCGCATTCGCCACCATTGCAGCGGGCTGAACTTTACCGATATCTATCGGCGCACCGGACTTTATAAAGCGCCCTTACCAAGCCCACTTGGCACCGAAGGCGCCGGCGTTGTTGAGGCGCTCGGTGATGGCGTAACGCATATTGCGGTTGGTGACCGGGTGGCCTATGCCAGCAATAGCGCCGGCAGCTACAGCGATGTGCGGGTGATGCCCGCGGCGCAAATTTGCAAACTGCCACACAACATTGATTTTGAAACAGCCGCGGCGGTTATGCTGAAAGGCTTGACGGTCAATTATCTATTTACCCGCACCACACCGATTGCGGCTGGTGCCACGGTATTATTTCATGCGGCGGCTGGCGGCGTTGGTTTGCTGGCTTGCCAATGGGCGCGGTCAGAATCCATTCGCTTAATCGGCACCGCTGGCAGCGATGAAAAATGCGCCTTGGCGCTGGCGCATGGCGCTAGTCACATGATCAATTACCGGTCGCAGAATTTTGTTGAAGAGGTTAGAAATATCACCGAGGGCAGAGGTGTTGATGTGGTCATGGATTCGCTTGGCAAAGATAGTTTTGAAGATTCGCTTGATTGTTTGCGGCCGCTTGGCATGTTGATTTCCTTTGGCAATGCGACTGGCCCAGTTACCGGCGTAAACCTTGGCATGCTAGCGGCCAAAGGGTCTTTGCAGGTGACCCGGCCATCCTTATTCACGCATATTAATGACCCGGATGTGTGTCAGGCGATGGCCGCTGAATTATTTGAAAAGATCAGCAGCGGCGCTATTGTCGCGCGCATTGACCAGCGTTTTGATTTGACTGATGTGGCCGCCGCCCACCGCGCCTTGGAATCGCGCCAGACCACCGGCGCCACTATTCTAACGATCGCGTAAGTTTAGGACTGACAAAAGAGGTATAGTGATGAAGTTAACGGTTTATCTTTCGGGCGAAATTCACACGCAATGGCGCGATGATGTGGAAACGGCGTGTCGGCAAAAGGGCCTAGATATTATCTTCTTAGCGCCTGTGACCGACCATGCAGCATCAGATGATTGCGGCGTCAGCATCATGGGCGCCGAAGCCGATAAATTCTGGCATGACCATAAAGGTGCCAAGCTGAACGCTATTCGTACGCGCACTGCGATTGAACGCAGTGATATTGTCGTGGTGCGATTTGGCGAGAAATATAAACAATGGAATGCCGCCTTTGACGCTGGCTATGCGGCGGCGCTGGGCAAGGCGTTGATTATCATGCATGGGGCTGACCATCAGCACGCGCTAAAGGAAGTTGATGGGGCGGCACTTGCGGTTGTCGAAACCGCCGATCAGGTTGCCGCTATCCTGCATTATGTTCGTGACGGGGTGTTATAGCGGTGCCGCATGGCAATAGATAATCACCCACGGTTCGACAATGCCAGCCAGCCCGGCGCTTTCACCAAAATGCGTGTCTCTTACGCCAAAGCCAGCGGTCTCCAAATGCATGGTCAATTCTGCAGCGCTGTAATATGTGTACAGTCGTCCAAACTGGTCGCGGGCGCTATCGCTGCCTAGTTTCATGCCAATGATAAACAGGCCATTTGGCTTTAGCGCACGGTGGATCCGCACGAGGTGGCCCGGAAAATCGGCTTTTGGCGCATGTAACAAACTGAAATTGGCCCATACACCATCATAAAGCTGGTCAGCGTCAAGCGTGTCAAAGCTGCTGATACGGGCGTTGATATCATGCATTTTGTTGGCAAGCGCGACCATTTCAGGGGACGCATCAACCGGGTCTGGGATGATCCCGGCGGCACGTAAATGCACCGAAGACGTGGCCGGCCCGCAGCCAAGATCCAGCACTTTTGCGCCGGTACCAAGGGTTGCGATCATATGGCGCAAATGCCGACCCGGGCGGTCGGGGGTTAGTTTTAGGTAATCGTCAATACGCGCGTCATAAGCGGCGATGGTTTGTGCATCTATCATCTAAATCACTTTCCTTGATGATGTAGGCAAGCCGAATCTTAGCGGTATTTTGGGACGGCTACAACCAACCACGGTCGGCGTGAGGGTGATATGCTACACCGCAATTGACAGGGCACCAGCAAACAGCAAGATTAGCCCATCATCTTTATTTAAAAAGGTTAGGAATTTTTGATGTCTGCACCCCTTACCCCGCCCATTTTTGACGGCCATAATGATATTTTGTCGGTGTTATATCAATCTTCAACCTATCCTGATATCAGCAGTTTTGGCAGCGGCATGGTGGGCCATTTAGACCTTGTTAAAGCCCAAAAGGGTGGTTTTGCTGGCGGCTTTTTTGCTATCTGGGTGCCATCATCAATTGATGCTGCGGCAAAGCAGTCACAGATGAACCAGCCAAGCTATGATTTGCCTTTGCCGCCAGCCATCGAGATTGATGAAGCGTTACAGGTGGCGGTCGCCCAAGCCGCCTTGTTGCACCGGCTAGACGCGGCTGGCTTGGTGACCATCTGCACCAGTGCAGCGGCAATCGAAAAATCCATTGCCAGCGGCCAGATTGCGGCAATTATGCATATGGAAGGCGCCGAGGCTATTGACCGAGACTTTTTGAACCTTGATATGTTTTGGCGGGCTGGGTTGCGGTCGCTTGGTCCGGTCTGGAGCCGACCTAATAACTTTGGCTATGGCGTGCCGTTTCGCTACCCCAGCACCGGTGACATTGGCCCGGGATTAACCGAGGATGGAAAGCGGCTGGTGGATTATTGCGACCAGCGGCGCATCCTTATTGATTTATCGCATTTGAACGAAGCTGGCTTTTGGGATGTCGCGCGCCGCAGCCAAAATCCGCTGGTGGCAACCCATTCAAATTGCTATGCGGTTAGCCCCCATGCGCGCAATCTTACCGACCGGCAACTAGCGGCGATTGCCGATAGTGACGGTATGGTCGGGCTGAATTTTGCGGTGGCTTTTTTGAATGAAGATGGGCAAATGCGGGCGGATACAGGGTTTGATGTTATGCTGCGCCATTTGGACCATTTGATTGCCCATCTTGGCGAAGACCGGGTGGGGCTTGGTTCAGATTTTGACGGCACCACGGTGCCTGCGGCAATTGGCACGGCGGCGTGTCTGCCGGCATTGCGCACGGCGATGCAGGCGCATGGCTATAGTGACGCCATGATGGACAAGCTGTGCTACCGCAATTGGCTTCGGGTGCTGGATAAAATCTGGCAAGCCTAGCCGCGTTGGTTAAAGCGTTTGCCAACCAGCGCAGCAGCAATATTGATTTTTTGAATATCGATTGATCCGCCGGCAATACCCCAGCCCCACGCGTCACGCATTTTTTGCTCCATGGGATAGGATTTTGAAAAGCCATAGCCGCCCATCAATTGAACTGCGGCGCTGGTCACATCACGGGCAATCTCATTGGCAAAACATTTGGCAATAGAACTATCAGCAATAGACGGCAGTTCTTGTTCGGCATTGGTGACGGCGCGGTATAACAGCAAGCGGCCGGCATCAAGTTTCATTTTCATTTGAGCTAGTTGCAATTGCACGGCCTGAAATTCGACAATGGGTTTGCCAAATTGTTCGCGTTCCTGCACGTAGTTCAGCACATAATCAAAGGCAGATTGACCACAGGCAAGGCTCATCGTGGTATTGCCGCAGCGCTCTAAATCAAAGGCCTCCATCAACTGGCGAAACCCGCCTGCTGGTACAATGATGTTGTCAGCGGCAAGCTCTACATTGTCAAAATACATGTCGGCGCTAGGGATGCCGCGCCAGCCCATATGTGATTCCGGGGCGCCAAAGGTAAAGCCGGGCGTGTCCTTTTCAACAAGAACGGCGCCAATGCCTTTGGCGCCGGGGGCGTCTGACATGCGGCAATAGACTACATAAGCATCGGCGTGGCCAGCCCCGGAACACCAGCGTTTATTGCCATTCAAAATGACTTTATTGCCATCAATTCGTGCGGTTGTTTTCAAATCGGTTAGCGCCGTGCCGGCTTGCGGTTCTGACATCGAAACCGCAACGACCATGCGGCCGGCGCATACCTCAGGCAGAATGCGTTGGCGTAACGCCTCTGGCGCAAAATGCGCAATTGCCAGGCTCGGACCAAAGCTGGCCTCAAACACCGGAAAGGCGGCCGCTATGGAAATTTTCGCCAGCTCTTCAAGCACCAGAACCGCCTCAAAATGTCCAAGACCAGCGCCGCCATAGGTGGTTGGCAAATTAATGCCCAAAAACCCCATATCAGCAAATTTCTTCCGTAAGGCATGGCTTGGCGGCACATCGCTCGCTTCGATGATTTTGGCTTCTGCCGGCAAAGTATCTTCGGCAAATCGTTTGGCTGTCGTTTGCAGCATCTGCTGCTCGGCACTTAGTGAAAAATCCATTGGGTGAAATCCAAATTTTGGGTGGAGCTGGTGATAAACATCATTGCTGGCGACATCATTTTGCCAGACCGGCAAGATAGTGGTAAGAGTGCCAAGTTTCTCATAATGTGTAAATTGAAAATCACTAATGTTACAGGTATCAGCGATGGCACAGACAGCGCAACCAGCCCAACCCGCGCAACCTGCAATGGCTTTGGCCGGAATTAAGGTGCTAGATTTAAGCCGTATTCTAGCTGGTCCTTATGCTACCCAATTATTTGCTGATCTTGGCGCTGATGTTGTCAAAGTGGAAAATCCTGATGGCGGCGATGATACCCGCAGATGGGGCCCACCCTTTACCACCACAGCAGAAGGCGGGCGGGGTGATGCTGCCTATTTTTCGGCGTGCAACCGCAACAAACGGTCTATTACCGTTGATTTTGCCAGCCAAGCCGGGGCGCAATTATTGCGTGATTTGGCGGCTAAGGCCGATATTATCGTAGAAAATTTCCGGCCCGGTGGATTGCAAAAATACGGGCTAGATTATGAGGCCATTGCCGCGATCAACCCGCGCATTATTTATTGTTCCATAACCGGGTTCGGGCAATCTGGGCCCTATGCGCACCGGCCGGGATATGATTTTTTGATTCAAGGCATGGGCGGTTTGATGAGCATTACCGGTCAGCCTGACGGCAGCCCCGGCGCTGGCCCGGTCAAGGTTGGCGTTGCGGTCGTTGATTTATTTACGGGCCTATTTACCGCCAATGCGGCGTTGGCGGCGCTGGCGTACCGCAACCGCACCGGCGAGGGCCAGCATATTGATTGTGCCTTGCTGGATAGCCAGATCGCGATGTTGGCAAACCAGTCTGCCAATTGGCTAAACGCCGAATTTTGTCCAACCCGTATGGGCAATCATCATCCAAGCGTAGTGCCTTATACGGTGTATCACGCGGCTGATGGTTTTGTGATTGTGGCGTGCGGCAATGACAAACAATTTATCAGGCTGACCGCCGCCCTTGGGGTGCCGCATCTGGCCGATAATCCAGATTTTATGACTAACGAAGCACGTATTCTTAACCGTGAAGCTGTTGACGCGGCATTGGCCGAAGCGATTGCTGCCCATGACCGCCAGACTGTGATTGCCATGTTGGAAAAAGCCGGGGTGTCATGCGGCCCAATCAATGACATTGCCGAAGTGTTTGATGACCCGCAGGTACAGGCGCGTGGTACCCGTGTTGACCAGCGCCGGTCAGATGGCAGCCCTATTTCCAGCACCGCCTTTCCGGCAAAGTTAAGCAAAACGCCGGCACAGTATCACAGCGCCCCGCCATTGCTGGGCGAGCATAATGATGATGTGTTGCGGCAATGGGCTGATCTATCGGACGCGGCCATTGCGGCTTTGCGCAATGACCACATCATTTGATTAATCGCCAAAGCGATTTTTCATAGCCCCAAAAATTGATTTTAGGCGGGGTGATACAGCGCAATCGGCCACCAGCACCATGTCTGGTGTGACCGTTTCGGGCACCCCGTCATAGGTGAAATTGGGAAAAGCGGGGGCGACAGACAGCTTTACTTTGGCTGTTTCAGGAAGCCGCATAACCGCTACGCCGTTATAGAATTTGCTGCTTTTTCGGAGCTTTGGCGCCTCGACGATGAAGGCTTGGTCGGTCACCGTGCAGTCATTCTTCAGGCGGATTGTGACATCGATAATTTCCGGTTCATCAAGGTTCTCACTAAAGCTGGGGATCAACACATAATAGACCCCCAGCATCAGCATCAAAACCACAAGTCCAGCAAGTAATGCGACGGCAACTCTCATATTAAACCCTATTATTAGTCATCGTCTAAAAAGCGCTTCTGGCAACTGCCGGAAGGCAGATGCCAGCATATCAGAATTTCATGCCAAATTGCGTGTCCAAGGCGTCTGCCAATGCCTGCAGGCGATCAGCCGCCATCGGCTGCATTGGCGGGCGCAGATTGCGCCATGACGGCTGCCCCAGCTGGCGCGCCAATAAGGCTTTTTGTGCAGGAATTGGCGCGTAATCTTGAAACAGCATCCGCACCGCACATACTTTTTTATGCTTGGCTTCAGCGGCGTCCCATTTTCCAGCATGACATAGCGCAATCACTTCAGCGATATCGGTGCCATTAAGGTTGGCTGTGGCTGAGATACAGCCCGGCGCGCCAAGCCGGATGGCGTCAATCACTGGTAATTCAGCACCCGGATAAACAATCAATCCATCAATCCCCAAAAGCGCCTTGGTGTTGTCCCAATCGCCCGAACTGTCTTTGATGCCGACAATAATGTCAGGAAACTGCTGGTGCAGTTTCGTTACCAGCGGGATCGACAAGCCAACGCCGCTAACCTGTGGAATGTGATAGAGATAGATTTTAAGGCGCGCGTCATTAATCCTGTCAATCAGCTTTGCATAGTAATCATATAGGCCAGCATCGCTCATCCCCTTAAAATAGAAAGGTGGCAATGTCATCACCCCAGCGCAGCCAAGCTCTATGGCGTGGCGGCATAAATCAATCGTATCCGGCAAATTACACAAGCCGGTGCCGGGGATTAAAACGGTCGGATCAATGCCCGATGCAAACAGCCCTTCAAGCGCGGCTTTACGCTCGCTGTGGCTAACCGACAAGGCTTCACCGGTGGTGCCAAATGGTGCCAGCCCAGAACAGCCGGTGGCCAAAAGCCGTTTGGCAAGCGCATTAAATTTCTCCTGATCAACCCCAAGGTTGTCGTCAAAAGGGGTGAGCAAAGGGGCAATCAAACCGGTGATCATGATACATCTCTATGGGTGGTTGTTTTTTTGTAAAAGATAAAGTCCTTATGGGCAGACTATGACCCTATTTCGGTGTGGGCTCAAGCCCTCAATTCGGCAGGTTTTGGGCGGTGCCAAAATCTGAAAATTTGGCCTTAAAGCACTGTTTAAAAAATATCCTGCTTTGCTTTTATACAAGTTTCACAATAAAGTGTCACAATCTTGCAATCGCTGTTTGCGATCGTCGTCATATCATATTTTATTGAAATTTAAAGAGAGTTCCATGCCCGTGTCATCAAATGATCAAACCGCAATCCGGTCTACCAAAATCGTTGCCACAATCGGCAATGTCTCATCTGATGCTGCGATGTTGCGCAAGCTGCAAGATGCTGGTGTGAATGTGTTTCGGCTAAATTTTTCACATGGGACGCAGGCTGATCAAGGCGCCCGCATTGATGCCATTCGGGCTCTGGAAAGTGAAACCGGGGTGCCAAGCTGTATTTTGGCTGATTTGCAAGGCCCAAAATTTCGTGTTGGCCGCATTACAGATGGCGTTATTGTCACTGCAGGTGGCCGCATTGTTTTTGATATGAAACCAGATATTGGTAGCGCCGAACGGGTTGGCTTGCCGCATCCGGAAATTTTTAAGTCAATGTATCCGGGAGCCCGCTTGCTGATGGATGATGGCAAGCTGGTTTTCCGGGTGGCACAAATTGAAACAGACAGCTTTACCGCCGAAGTGGTCGTTGGGGGGGCGCTAAAAAGCAATAAAGGCGTCAATTTGCCTGATATTATTTTGGATACCTCGCCGCTGACAGAAAAAGATTTGAATGATTTAGCGTTTGCGCTTGATAAGGGCGTTGACTGGGTGGCGCTATCGTTTGTGCAGCGTGTTAGTGATGTTGTTGCGGCCCGCACAATTATTGGCAAACAAGCTGGCATTATGGCGAAAATTGAAAAACCAGCTGCGCTTGATGATTTGGACAATATCATCGCGGCTGTCGATGGGGTGATGGTGGCGCGTGGTGATTTGGGGGTTGAATTGCCGCCAGAACAGGTGCCTGGCTGGCAAAAGACGATCATTTCTAAATGCCGTATGATTGGCAAGCCAGTGGTGGTCGCAACACAGATGCTCGAATCAATGATTGAAGCCCCCACGCCAACCCGCGCCGAAGCCTCGGATGTCGCTGGTGCGGTTTTTGATGGGGCAGATGCAGTGATGCTGTCGGCCGAAACAGCAGCTGGCAAATACCCGGTTGAGTCGGTACAATTTATGTCGCGCATCGTTGCCGAGGCAGAACAGCATATCCACAAGCACCCAGAGTCAGGCCCTGGCAAATTGCCGGTTGAACATAGCGTCTATCATGCTGTTGCGCGGACAAGCGTGGCGCTTGCTGAAACCGTTGAAGCGAAAGTCATGGTGGCCTTTTCAAGTTCCGGAAACACCGCTGTGCGGATTGCCCGGGAACGCCCGACAATTCCGTTTTTAGTGATGACCCCTAACCTTGACGTGCAACGCAAGCTTGGTTTGTTATGGGGAACGCGCACCGCCGCCAGTGCTTTTAGCGATGATTTTGAATCGGCGATCACCGAAGCCATTGATGAAATCAAACGTCGCGGTTTGGCCAGTAGAGGCGAGCAAATCGTTGTTGTTGCCGGCATGCCATTCGGCATTGTTGGCACCACCAATTCGATGCGTGTTGTCACCCTTTGAGGGCACGCGTAAAAGCAGTTGCCATTCTGGTTTTTTTGCGATTAGGCTAGCGGCTTGGCGGCAGGTTTTTTTGCGCATCGGTGGTTAAATGATCCGGGGAGGTCGATGGCATGCAATCAGTTGGGTTTATTGGGCTTGGCAATGTAGGTGGCAAGCTGGCAGGCAGTTTAATTCGTAATAAATGCGATGTTATGGTGCGCGATCTGGACAAGGCGGTAGCGCAGCCCTTTCTCGAGGCTGGCGCGCGCTGGGCAGATAGCCCCAAACAAATGGCTGAGCAATGCGATATTGTCATTACCTGTCTACCATCACCGGCGGCGAGTGCGGCGGTCATGGAAGCTGAAGACGGTATCTTGGCAGGGCTGTCGGTGGGAAAAATCTGGGCCGAAATGAGTACCACCGATGCTGCCGAAGTTACCCGGCTTGGGGCGTTGGTGCGGGCGCGTGGGGCTGACCCGGTAGATTGCCCGGTATCTGGTGGCTGCCATCGTGCGGCAACTGGAAATATTGCTATTTTTGCCGGTTGTGAGCGGCCGGTGTTTGAAAAACTTTTGCCATTTTTGACAATTTTGGGCCGCCGCGTACTGCATACCGGCGACCTCGGCACCGCCTCGGTTCTCAAAGTTGTTACGAATTATCTGGCAACAGCAAATTTGGTCACATTATGCGAGGCGCTGGTCACATCAAAAGTGGCTGGTATGGATATGAATGTTGCCTATGAGGCGATCCGTATTTCGTCGGGCAATTCCTTTGTCCATGA
>Ga0181607_10000386_pt1 | contig 37861 bp, 38 predicted proteins | sample 041ome_9_FD_132420 | JGI IMG/M metagenome (GOLD analysis project Ga0181607, IMG submission 132420) | Coastal salt marsh microbial communities from the Groves Creek Marsh, Skidaway Island, Georgia - 041413US metaG (megahit assembly) | ecosystem: Environmental > Aquatic > Marine > Intertidal zone...
GCTTCCTCTTTTAGAGTCTGTTGTTCAGTCCAGTAAGCCTTTATTAATTATCTCAGAAGATGTTGAAGGAGAAGCTTTAGCGACTCTAGTTGTCAATAAACTTCGTGGGGGTTTAAAAATTGCTGCTGTGAAAGCTCCTGGCTTTGGCGATCGAAGAAAAGCGATGCTAGAAGACATTGCAATTCTCACAGGCGGTCAGGTCATCAGCGAAGATTTAGGTATTAAGCTTGAGTCTGTTACTATGGATATGCTTGGAAAAGCGAAAAGAGTAGTCGTAGATAAAGAAAACACAACAATCGTTGGCGGTAACGGTAAGAAAAAAGATATCGAAGCTCGTTGTGATCAGATCAGAAAGCAAATCGATGAGACAACTTCTGACTATGACAGAGAAAAACTCCAAGAAAGACTTGCAAAACTTGCAGGTGGTGTTGCTGTTATTAAAGTTGGTGGCGCTTCTGAAGTAGAAGTAAAAGAGAAAAAAGACCGCGTCGAAGATGCGATGCACGCAACCAGAGCGGCAGTTGAAGAAGGTATCCTGCCAGGTGGTGGCACAGCTCTTTTATACGCAACGAATGTTCTGAAAAACATAAAAGTGGATAATGATGATCAACGCTATGGTGTGGATATTGTTAGAAAAGCTCTTTCAGCTCCTCTAAAACAAATTGCACAAAATGCAGGTCATGACGGTGCGGTGATTGCGGGCAAAATCTTAGAAAGTAAAGATAACTCCTATGGTTTTGACGCTCAGTCAGGTAAATTCTGTGACCTTGTTAAAGCAGGTATTGTTGATCCAACGAAAGTTGTCAGAACGGCATTAATTGATGCTGTTTCAGTTGCAGCTCTACTTACAACAACTGAAGCGATGATTGCAGATAAGCCGGAAGAAAAATCTGCTCCTGCAATGCCTGATATGGGCGGCATGGGCGGCGGTATGCCAGGTATGATGTAAAACCCGTTTAACAATACAATAATTTTAAAGGGCAGGATTATCTGCCCTTTTATTATATTACACGCATATCCCTTATACAAAACTTGATTAAATAAGTTTTAAAATACTAAAAAAAATGAGTATTAATCTTTGAAGTGTAATTTAAAAGTAGGAAATTTTTAAAGAAAAGATTTAGTATCTAAAAAATTTAATTTTGCATTTGGATATGAGCTTTGAATTTCATTCATGATTAAAGATACACCAGAAAATTTATCAAGTTGTATATGAAATATTAATTCAGCATAGTCATCATATTTTTCAAACTTTTTTAGTCTTATACTATAAGTATTCTTTTTTAAAATATTTGTAAAAAATTCAATATCTGGTTTAGCTTTATCATTTATTGTTATAGTAAGAATGTGGGTGTTATTATCATTTATCAATTTTGAAGAAAGTATTTTTTTTTGAAAAATAATAACAAATATAATCAAACAAAATGCAATTGTAGTTATTAATACTTGATTTGCACCAGTACCTAAACCTATAGCAATACATAAAAATAAATAAGTTAGCTCTTCTGGTTCTTTTATCGCACCGCGATACCTGACCACAGACAAAGCACCAACTAGACCTAAAGATAGTGCGAACGATGATTTAATTATTGTTATGACTAGCATTGTAGTTAAAGCAAGAAGCAAAAAAATTTTGGAAAAATTTCTACGGTCTGTAAGGGAACTACCAAAATAAATATATACAAATTTTAAAGCAAAAGTTAAAATTGCACATACAAAAAAGTTTAAAATAAAATTTGTGAATACAATTGTTTCGTAGGACGTTGCGAAATATGACTCTATATTTGTTATATCTTCCATATTTAATTAATATCCAAATTCAGAAGTAAGTTCAACTGCTTCAACATATTTTGAATTTTTTGTAAGCCTGTAAGGTAGTTCATTCAAAATTTTACTAATCTCATTGGAAAAACAATCATTCTTAAATTTGGCCTCTAAGATGAATTGGTTTTGTGAATTTGTCCATATTTTCTTTTTTGTATCTTTATTACTATAAGAATTATAGTTTATATATTTAACTTTTTTATCTAGTGTAATTCTTAAGTTTAGTGACTCTGAAAAAAAATAATTTCTAATATATCTATTAACAACTTTGGGAGCTAAAAAATTTAAATTGCACAATAATAAGTCTTTATTATTTTTGAGAATATTTATTATCTCATGTATTAGATTGTTCTTAAAATGCAAATTATTAGAATTAATATTATAAATTATTTTTTGATTTTGAAAGTTTTGCTTAAATTTATACTCTAAAAAATAATTAGATATAATTTTATCATTACCATACCATCTGAGCCTAGTTTTCAACCTTTGATTATCACCCTCAATGGCGGTTCTATATGATGTATTAAAATAATCATCAAAATATATGTTGTTTATAATTCTTTCCTGAAAAATTCTAACAAATTTAGCTTTTGATGTATTTATATGATAAACAACCTCATCAAAATTATGAGCATTTATGATAAATTTTCTTTCTACTCTATAATTTTCTTTTTTTAGATCTAAATACATAATTAAGTAGAAATAGGACTGAAATTAAAATTCCAAAAATAAATCCAAGATAAAAAGTTTTGCTTATAAAAATAGATTTCAATTTATTTTTGTAAAAAATAAATTTATGACTGTCTGAGATTTTAGAAATTATAAATAAACTACCCTGATCTTTGTCAATTTGTGATGATGTAATATCTACATCAAAATTTACATCTTCAATTTGATAATGTTTTTTCCAAAATTCAAGATTATATTTTTCAATATCTATTGGGCTATTATCAATTAACGAGTGTGCTTGAATAGAAATATTATTATCTATATTTGAGACTTTTATAAAATTATCATTATTACTCTCACATAATCCTGTTGCTAAAAAATGTATATTATTAAGCTTTTCATAAAATATTGGGAAACTCTCAATTGGTATTTGCCCAAGCTTATATGATTTACAGCCAATATCTCCTGCAAAAAAATATACATTTTTTTTATCTGCTAATTTGTTAATAAGTGGTTTAACTATGTCAGAATAGTTTTTACAACTAGTTACACCACCATTAACTAAAGAATTAAGTGAAAAAAAATCTTCTGTATGTAAACTATATAAAACTTGATGTGTAAATATAAAAATATTTTTTATATCTTCATTTTTCAAAAGCTCATTTAAAGATTCATTAATAAAATTTGAATTAGATGAATTTGAGCATAGCTCCATAGAATTGAAACCAAGATAGGCATTATTTCCTCTATTAAATTTAAATTCAGAATTACCAAAAGTACCTTTATATTCATCGCTACGATAATCATCATGATTGCCAGCAATATTCACAATATTAGAGTCGATTTTATTCACAAAACCTTTTTCAAAGAGAGAGTATTCAACTTTATTTAAAGTATCATTTAAATTGTAACCAAAAATTTCTGTTCTACTTTCTGCATGTTGAATTGTATCTCCAAGTAAAATTATAAATTCTGAATTATGGCTGTTTAATACATCAATCCCTGATAGAAGTGATGCGGCTGGATACATTGAAGGACTTGGTGAACCATATCCATGACCAATAACTATAAAGTTAAAGTCACTTTTCGGAATATAATCTTGTGAAAAATTTTCAGTTTTAATAACTTCAGCAAAAATATTGTTTGTAAAAAATAAAAGCAATAAAAATAAAAATTTAAAATTGGATATTAGATTATTTTTCATAATAAACTGAAGAGTTACTATCAAATTTGAACCTTTCTTCTACAAATTCAAATAAAATATTATTCGCTGTAATTTTTCCACCTTCATATTCTTCCTTTTTCTTGTAAGCGACTAAACCATAAATACTATTGTTAATATCAATATTATTTAAAAAAACTAAAGAGCTATCTTTACTTGCCACAGCAACTGTAGCCCTATCAATTTTGATATTTTCAGCATTAATCAAACTTTTTTCACCAACACTTATTGCTTTATCTCCTGAATTTGAGATTTCAAATTCTTTCATATCAACATTACTACCACTAAAATCTATACCGTCGTTTGCACTACCATATATTTTTGTATTTAAGATTTTACCATTACTAAAATCAATATCAATTGAGTCACTAAAAGAATTTTTAACTATCAAACCGTCGATAAAAAAAGAGGAATTTACGACATTCAATGCATCTTCACTCTTAGAGTCAACTATTTCAGAATTCAAAATTTTGAAATTAGATCTATATATTGTTAGTCCCCCAGTCAAAAATTTATTGAAATTATTTTTTGAAGAGAGGCCTTGAAAAATTGTGTACATCACATTTGACTCTTTTGAAGAATTAAACAAATAAAATCCTCCACCCATTTCAATAAATTCAATGATTATATTTTCTTCAGGTGAACCTAGTAAGTTTATTGGTGAATTAGATAAAAAACTCGAATTATTTTCAAAGACTAAATGAGTGCCTTTATTTATATAAACATTGTATCCTCTCGGAATAAAAATATCTTTTTTTATTTTATGATAACCATCATTAAAAATAATATTCTTATTATTAATTTTAAACAAATGCTCATTACTTTCTAATTTAAAATTTTCTTCAATATCAATAAAAATATCTTTTTCAAATTCTATAAGATCATTTCTTTCAAACTGACTATTTAATACTTTGTATCTTAAATAATAATCATCATCTTGAGAAAAATTATTAAGTTCTTTGTTATTCAATTTAATTAATAGATTTTCTCTAGATTTAGCGTAACTTATTTTAGGGAAAATTAATTTTTCATTAAAATCATATATTTTATTATTATTTTTATCAAAAATTCCATTCAGAATAAGTGGTAAACTCTTATCATAAAGCTTAATTATAAGTTTTTTTTCTTTATGCATATTTGAGAAATATATTTTTGAATTCAATATAGAATCAGGTTCTAGCATGTTCTTAATGTAAATTGCGTATTTACGTAACAACTTTTCATCAAATAAATATTCTTCAATGTTTGCAAAATACTTCATTTCTGCTTTGTTTCTACCTTTCGATTTATTACCGTAATTATCCCTAAGAACATTATTCAAATATTCAAATTCTTGATGTATTGAGTTATAGAATTCATTTATAAAACTTTCTTTAGAGTATTCTTTTAACTTTTTAAAAAACAAGATAAGAAACTGCTCATCCTCGAAGATTTTTTTTGCCATTTCATCAAATAAATAGCTTTGCGAAAATTCTTTAGGGTCAACTCTAAAATTAACTGGTTCTGAATATGAGTCGTCTTGTATAGGTTCAATTAATGAGGTGATGGGATTAAAATAAAAAAACATATTAGAAGCATAAGCCCCGTGACCCCCTTTCATTAAAGTAGATATCGCATAAAAACTTGCCATCTTTTCAATATCAAAAACACCACTAGCTTTAATTTCACCACTTCTAAATTTATTAAATAGGTTTTTTGAATAATTGAATTGATTGATTATGTTTTCATTTAAATTTTCATTAACCATTAACAAATCTGCGCTATAAAAAAAATCTGTCCAAGCTAAGTCTTTAGGATTGAGAAAGGCTATCCCATTATTCCAAAAAGGGAAATTATCAAATCTCATTATAGGACCCTCCCTATACCCATGCCTTTCTAATAAATATTTTGTGATTTCTTCATCTAGAACATAGACACCCATATCATCATTATTAATGTATAGATTTTTGAACAAATATTTTTTTGTGATAATATCTTCTTGCATCATCATTTTTCTAATTACCCACTCATGTAAAAAATTTCTCCTAGCAGGAGACATAAAAGAAAATCTATTCATTCCTTCTATAAAAATTCCATTCTTCAATTTTACTTGATAGGATTTTTTTGATTTTCCAAAATGCTCTGTCGCTGAAGATCCTTTTAGTTTGATATCAATATCTATAAGTTTATCTTCATAAATTAATTTAGCATTCTGATAATCATTTTTTACAAATTTTAGTGATTTATTTTTGATAGCTTCTAAAGATGTAAATTCAAGTTTATAAAGTTCATTTTTTTTTATATCAATTGATATATTGGGCAACTGTTCTCCTTTATGAAATTTATCAGAAAATAAGTTTTTTATATCATTTTTTATAATCGTTAATTGTCCTGATTTATAAATTTTTAACCCTACAAATGCTAAGGCAATATGGTAAAGAAAAAAAAAAATTAAAATAATTAAAATTTTTTTTAGATCAATATCTTTTATAATCATCTATAGTATACATTAACAACTATTATGATTTTTAAAATGACTTTTACTATTATCACATATTAATATTAGTAATAAATAAATTAAAATTGGATAACTATAAGCAACATATCTGTGCATAATAAAACTCTGCATTGAAAAAATAATTAAAAAATACAGATAAATAAAGGCAACACTTAAAAAAAACTTTTTATATCTAAGTGAATATCTATTTTTGAAAACAAAGAAAACTAGTATGGATAAAAGAAATAAATGAATATATTCAGAATATCTATTTAAATAGTTTTCAGTTGATAGTAGTGGCTCAGACGAAAGTACTCCTGCAAAAAGATTTTCAAGTATTTTTATCCAAATAGTTAGATATGACAGACCATTTATGGATAATTCGTGCAAAAATATATTTAAACTAAATTCATTTTCATTATTAAAACTATATAATATGTAAGAAGAACCATGCACTTTTATATAAATAATATTAGAAACATATAATAGTAGGCCCAAACCTGTTAAAGAATAAAATATATATGCATTAATATCTAATTTTTTAGTTTCCAAATTTCCAATTAATTTTGAACAATATTTAACTAATAAAAATTTAAAGATAGAAAAGAAATTTATATAACAAGCTATACAAAATAAAAAATAGGTTAAAACAATTCTCGAAAATAGGGATATGATTATACTAATTATTAAAAAATATAATTTTTTTGTTAAAAGATACCCAACTAAGGATAAAATAGCAAAATAACCAAATATTTCTTTATTTGGTAATGAAAAAGAACCCAAGATATAAACATTAATTGTTAAAAATAGAATAAAATACAATGCTTGTTTTTTATTCATATGAGACGTTATTTGAAATAGTAAAAAAGAGTAAATTATTAAGTTTACAAAATAAAAAATGTTTAAATTATTCGATAGCTTACTTAAATAGTAAACTAAAAAAACATTATTGTTTGGCATTGTATAACTTCCTTGAAAAAAAAGTAGTGCCCTAGACTCTAAAATAGTGTCAAAGAAATTATAATTACTATATAAATCATAGAGTTCTTTTACATACCTATAACTGTCTGCTACCACGGCATTTTTCAAACCGTAGTTACAGATCTCACTTTCGCAATTAAGAAAAGGCAAATTATGAAAAATGTAAAAATATAAAGTTGTTGTTGTTACAAATATCAAATGTAAAAATACAACCCAGAAATTTTGATTCATGAAAACCATTAGTATTATTTCAACAAGTATTAGACCAAAACTATGGAATAAATTAAACGATAATCTATCAAAAAATAAAATTGATTATGAATTAATTTTTGTTGGTCCATATGCAAGCAAAGATATTTTATCAAGTAATATAAATTTTATTCAATATTTTTCAAAACCTGCTCAATGTGTCGCGAAAGGTATTTTAGAGTCAAAAGGTGACTACTTAATGATTATTGCCGATGATGTAAAGTTTGAAGATCCAAAAACATTAGATAAAATGTATGAATTAATAAAAAAAAATCCTGACTCAATTATTTCTTGTACATATAAAATTGAACAGAAAGTTAAAACTGAACTTTTGAGGTATGACCCACATCATGATGACTCACCTCAGGTTCCAATTTCTCCACTTTTTTCAAAAAAACTTATCGAAAAATACGGTTCTATTGACTCGGGTTTCATAGCAATTATGTATGATTTAGACTTATATTTAAGATTTATTTCTAATGGAGTGCGTTTAATTTATCTTAACTCTGCAATAATTTCAGAAGATAAAAATCTCAGTAAGGGGAGTACTTTGAATAGAGATTATTGGAAAAAAGATAGGGGATATTTGGACAAGAATTGGGTCTCATATGACTCTATTGGCAAGATTAATTTCAATAAAAAAAGAAAGTATAAATATCTTGAATTTGATAAGATCAATTTATTAAAAGATATTTGTGAAGATCCAAAAGGTAGGTGGAAAAATAAATTTACAAGCTTTTTTGTCGGAATGGAAGTTTTTAATTTTCTACAAAGTATTTTTCTTTTTAGAATAGATTATTTTTATTATATAAAAAACAAGCACTCAAATTCTTTAATAATAAAAATCTTATATAAAATTTATAAAAAAATAAAAAAATGAATATAATTATAAAAGATTTATTTAGTGTCTTACAAACATCAGAAAAAAAAATTATTATTTACCTTCAATTCATTTTTATTTTTGGAGCAATTATTGAATTCTTATCTGTTTTCTCAATTTTGCCATATATTTATGTTTTATCTACGGATATTGAAATTATCGATCTACTAGATCAGTATAATTTAACATTTTTAGATGGAATAGTTCTAAATGATTATGACCCTAAGATTTTTGTAGGATTTATTTTATTTTTTTTTATTTTATTTTCAAATTTAATTCAATTTACTACTAATTTTATAATTATAAAATTTTCAAATTATTTGGGAAAAAAATTCCAATTAAATCTTTTTGATAAATATATTAATATGAAATATTCATATTTTGAACACCAACAGAACTCAGATCTCAAACAGAATATAATTCAAGAAGGTTCTAGAATTGTACCAGGTGTAATTATGCCCATTTTAAATATCAATTCTAAATTATTTAATATTTTAATTATATCAAGTGTACTGGTAATTCAGTTTTCCGTAGGAGTCTTCATTGTATTGGCATTGATGGTTTTTTATTATTTAGTGATTTATAAATATTTTCAAAAAAGATCTTCCGAGAGTGGTTTAATAATATCAACATCTGCCAAAAAATATTTAAAGTATATGGATTTTGCATTTAGTAATTTTCTTTTGACAAAAATTAATTTTTTAGAGAAATATTTTTTTCGAAACATTAAAAATTATATTTCACAACATATTCAAGCTGTGAATTTTTTACAAATTATATCAACCCTTCCTAAATATATAATTGAGACATTAATGTTTGGAGGTTTAATTATAACATCAATATATTTCTATTATCTTGAAGTAGATAATTTAATTCCAAAACTGAGTTTTTTAGCTTTTGCAGGTTATCGTTTAGTTCCATCTTTTAATATGGTTTATAATAATTATGTAATATTAAATTCAAATAATATCGCATTAAAAATATATAAACAATCAATGAGTCTAAAAAGTGAAAATAATTTTAGAAAAAAAAATCAATTAAATATAGATAGTATAAATATTCAAAATTTATCTTTCTCATATGGAAAAGAAAAAATTCTCGATAAAATTAGTTTTAACATAAAAAAAGGTCAGACTATTGGTATTACGGGCCCATCAGGATCAGGAAAAAGTACGTTATTTAGAATACTAATTGGTATAGAGAAAAATTTTGAAGGGGAGATCAAAATTAATAGCAATTTAATTAATCCAGTTTTATTTAAACACACCCAACTAGGAATAGTTTATCAAGATCCCAAAACTTTTGATGATGATTTAATTTATAATATAGTTTCAAATTCTCATATAAATCATGATGATCTTGATATTTTAATAAGAAGTTTAGAACTGGATACTAGTATTAATAGACAATTACATTCATTGATAGTCAATGAAGATGGTAGTAACTTGAGTGGTGGTCAAATAAGAAGAATTATGTTGGCTCATGCTCTTTATAAAAAACCAAAAATTTTGTTTTTAGATGAAACTTTTTCATCTCTTGACTCAAAATTAGAAAAAAAAATACTTGGTAATATCAAAAAACATTATAAAGACCTTATAGTTATTATAATAAGCCATAACAAAGCTACTCTTAATAAATGTGATAAAGTTATTAAATTAAAATAAATGAATAAAAATACTAAAATTTTCTTAGCTGGTCATAACGGTATGGTGGGCCATGCTTTTCATAGAAGACTTATTGATTTAAATTATAAAAAAATAATTACAGCCAATAGGAACAAAGTTGATCTTACTAATCAAAATAATGTTAATAAATTTATATCAGAAAAAAAACCCGACCTAGTAATTATTTGTGCGGCTAGAGTAGGAGGAATTAATGCTAATAATTCTTATCCTATGGAATTTATTTATGAAAATATGATGATAGCTTTTAATATTATCAAAGCCTCATTCGACAATAATATTAAAAAACTTCTTTTTTTAGGATCATCTTGTATTTATCCAAAGGACTCAAAACAACCTATAGAAGAAACTTCACTACTTTCAGGATATTTAGAAAATACAAATGAAGCTTATGCTTTAGCTAAAATTTCAGGAATTAAATTTTGCAAATATATTTCAAAGCAATATGGTTATGATTATAGGAGTGTAATGCCAACAAATTTATATGGAAAAAATGATAACTTTCATCTTTCAAACTCACATGTCATTCCAGGTTTGATACATAGAATGTATTTGGCTAAGATAAATAAAAAAACTTCATTTAAAATTTGGGGAACTGGCAAGCCAACCAGAGAGTTTATGCATGTTCAAGATTTAGTTGATGCTTCTCTAAAGATTTTAAAAATTTCAAATAAAAAATGGAGAAAACTCTCCGGTGAAGAGAATTTCTTGAATATTGGTGTTGGTACTCAAATTTCAATTATGAATTTAGCAAAGAAAATAAAAAAATATATTAATTTTCATGGAAATTTAGAATTTGATATCAGTATGCCAGATGGAATGATGAAAAAGGGTTTATCAAATAAAAAATTTAAACAAATCAATTATAAAATAAAATATGATTTAGATACTGGTTTACAAGAGGTCTGTAATTGGTTTATTAAAAACTATAATAAAAATAATAGTATTTTAAGAAAATAAAAAAGTTATGAAAAAATATAATCTTATTCAAAGTTTTATTAATGAGCACCTTGATGCCATCAATAAGATTGACAGCAAAATACATAAAAATTTAGATGATATAATACAATTACTAGTAAAAACTTTTAATAAAAATTCAAAAGTTTTCTTTTGTGGAAATGGAGGTTCAGCAGCAGATGCACAACACTTAACCGCAGAATTTTTAATCAGATTAAGACCTAATGTTAATAGAAGTCCTCTACCTGCGATAGCTTTATCATCATTAGATTCTTCAACCTTTACAGCAATGATCAATGATTATGATCCGTCAGATATTTTTTTAAGGCCTTTTCAAGCGCTAGCCAATAAGAATGATGTCTTAGTGGTAATTTCAACTTCTGGCAATTCAAAAAATATTTTAAATCTTGTTAAATTTGCAAAAAAAAATAATTTCAAAATAATAGGACTTCTTGGAAAAAATGGTGGATTGATATCAAGGTATTGTAATTATAAGCTAATAGTCAATTCAAAAACTACAGCTAGAATTCAAGAATTACACATTATGTTTGGTCACATAATTGCTGAAATTGTAGAGAGAAAAATTTTTAATAAGTGAGTTATGACTAATCTTTCAGTAATTATCTCTTCAAATAAATCTTACTATAAGCTAAAAAATATTATCAACTTCACATCGAAAAATAACAAAGTTTCAGAAATAATAATTATTGGTCCTAATGTTAAAAACGATTTACTTTTCATTAATAATACTTCAATACATAAAAAAAATTCATTCGAGTCACCAAGTAAATGTTTAAACTTCGCTATAAACTCTATTACCAATAGGTATTTTTGCTCGATACCTGATGATATTACATTTGATGTGATAAATCCTTTTGATCAATTATTCGAATTAAAAATTCAGCATAAAAATAAAATTTTTTCTACTCGATATTTTATAAATGGCGAAAATAACACCCATGAACTATATTTAGATAATAAATACAATTTAAAAGATTATTATAAAAACTTAGTTATTCCCTTGTGCCCTATTATTGATAAAGATGATTTTTTAAAAGTGAAAGGAATTGATCAAAATATTATTCATAGCTATTGGGATGTTGACCTGATTCTTAAAATATTAGAAGTTAAAAAGTATGAAATTTGTTTTTCATATATTGCATTAAATGAATATAAAGACTCAAGACCAACTTTGTATTCAATTTATGGCCAAATAGATAAATATTACTTTTATAAAAAATGGCAAAGTAAAATTTCAAATAAAAAATATAATTTTCCAAAAATAGATTTAAAAAAGGTTTTCCATAAATGGAAATTTAAAAATTTATTTTTTTATAATATTATGAGTCTTAAAATTTTTGAATATTTAATATTTCAATATAATAAGAGATTGTTTAGAAAGTTTAATTAAAATTGAAAAATAAAAAAAATATTATTGTAATAACTGGTATTACCGGGATGGTTGGTTCTCACCTAGCAGATTTACTCCTTGAGAGAGAGCCTAATTCAAAAATATATGGAATTTGCAGATGGAGAAGCCCTTTAGATAATGTTAATCATTTAATACCAATAGCCAATAAAAGAAAAAAATTATTTTTTGAATATGCAGATTTGACTGATCAAAATTCTCTAGACAATGTTTTTAAAAAAATTAAGCCTAACTATATTTTTCATTTGGCAGCACAAAGTTTTCCTCAAACTAGCTTTTCTAGTAGTTCCAATACTTATGATACTAATGTTATAGGCACATCAAGGCTTTTAGAGTCTATAAAAAAATTTAATTTAAACCCAGTCATTCATATATGTTCCTCATCTGAAGTTTTTGGTAGGGTTAATAAAAAGTATATTCCAATCAAAGAATCTACTCCCTTTCACCCAGCTTCACCTTATGCAATTTCTAAAGCTGGTACTGATTTAATTGGTAGATTCTTTTATGAGGCATACGGTATGAAGACTCTTATTACGAGAATGTTTACTCATACTGGTCCAAGAAGAGGTGATGTTTTTGCCGAGTCGTCTTTTGCAAAGCAAATAGCAATGATTGAAAAAAATTTAAAAGATCCAGTTATTAGGGTTGGAAATTTAAATTCATTGAGAACTTTTGCCGATGTGAGGGATGCTGTGAATGCCTATTATATTATGGTTACTAAATCAAAAAAATTTGGAGAAGCATATAATATTGGCGGTACATATAGTTGTACTATTGGCGAAATGTTGAATAAATTAATTTCACTTTCAACATATAATAAGAATATAAAGATAAAAACTGATCGAAATCGTCTTCGTCCAATTGATGCAGATCTTCAAATTCCTGATACTGGTAAATTTAAGAAAGATTTCAAATGGAACCCTCAAATTTCTTTTGAACAAACCATGAGTGATTTATTAGATTATTGGAGAAATAAGATAGATAATAATTATATAAATAATTTTCTTGAAAGGTGAATTTAATGGAACTAACTATAAATGATTTATGTAGTCTTTTAGATATTGATCGAAATCAATTAGACTCAAAAACATTAACGCATTTTAAAAAAATAAATAGAAAATTTAGCTTAATTCAGCAGAATGAATTATTAGAACTTTATAAAGATATTTTTTCAAGACTAGACTCTGATCAACAAAAAATTGGTAGTAAAATTAGAACTAAAGACTGGCAAGATGGATGGAAAGAAAATTTAGATCTCTATCTTGAAAACCCAAATGATGAAAAATCCCTAATTCCAAAATTTATTAGGCCTAATAAAGCATATAGGTTATTTCAAAAATATATATATGCAGAGGACACTATGTTTGAGCTTTCAATTTTTGAGATATTTAGAAGCTACCTAATTGAAAATTTTATTAAAGATTTTGATCATGTTTACGAATTCGGTTGTGGAACTGGATTTAACCTTTACGAAATTGCTAAAAGATATCCTAAAAAAGAACTTTATGGTACTGACTTTGTCGAGTCCTCAAAACTTCTTGTCCAACAGGTTGCTAAAAATAATAGTTATAATATTGTCTCAGATATTTTTGATTTCAAAAAACCAAATTATTCTTTTCAAATTAAACCAAATTCAGTAGTTTGTACTTTTGGGGCTTTAGAGCAAATAAACTCAGAATTTTATGAATTCTTTAAATATTTAGATACTTTTAAGCCTGACTTGATTATTCACAGTGAGCCAATGATAGAACATTATGACAAAAATAATTTCAATGATTACTTAGCCTATACTTTTTATAACAATAGAGGATATACAAAAGGAATGCTTCCTTATCTTAGAGAAAGGTCAAAAAAAAAAGAAATCAATATAATTAAGGACACTAGGGTAGAATTTGGAAGTACCCTGATGGAGGGCTTTAATCTATTTATTTGGAGATATAATTGATAAAGATTGATATTTCCAAAAAAGTAATTCTAGTCTCCGCAGGTAGCAGGGGCATAGGAGAGGCTATATCAACAATATTTTCTGAGAATGAAACAAATACTGTAATTATCTTTGGTAGAAATAGAAAAAATTATTTAAGTTCAAAATTATCAAAGAAAAAAAATGTTTTTTTTTATGAATTCGATGCCACTAATTTATTGAATTTTGAAAATTTTATAAATTACTTAATCAGCAACTTTCCCAAGATTGACATTTTAGTTAATAACGTAGGTGGTGGTGGTAGGTGGGGTAGTGAAAATTTTGAAGAAACTCCTGACTTTACTTGGGAGGAGGTAATAAATAAAAATTTAAAAATTGCCTATCTATTAACTCAACGTTTTTTACCTAATATGATTAAGAAGAAATGGGGAAGAGTTGTAACAATTTCTTCAATATATGGAAAAGAAGCAGGGGGAAGGCCATGGTTTAATGTCTCTAAGTCTGCCCAAATATCTTTAATGAAATCATATTCTAAATCTTCTAGACTTTCTTCAAAAAACATAACTTTTAATACTGTATGTCCTGGCGCAATTGAAACTAATAATTCAGCTTGGAAAACTCTAAAAAAAAATAAATCCAAAGATTATGAAAAAACTATTTTAAATATTCCTAGACTTAAAATGGGCAAACCCATGGATATAGCAAGTTACGTTTATTTTCTTTGTTCTGAATATGGCAAACACATCAACGGTAGTTGCATCACTATAGATGGAGGAGAGAGCAACAGTTTTTAATGATATCATTAATAGTTTCTTCTAATAGACCAAACTATTGGAGTAACTTTGAAAAAAACTTTTACTGCGATCTTATCAGTGAGATAATCTTTGTAGGTCCAATTAATAATAGCAAAAAACTTGATCAAAGATCAAAATTTATTAAATCTTATTTTAAGCCTGTCCAATGTTTAGCTCAAGGTATATCAAAAGCTAAAAATAATTATTTTTTTTTTGCTCCAGACGATATTTACTGTAGTGCAGAGACACTAGATCTTTATTTAAGAGAGTCGATCAATAATTTCAAAAATAAAGTCATATTAGTTCCAAGATTTTTTATGGATAAAAGAGAAATGACAAATGGACTTAAATTTAGAGAAAATGATGATTTTATGATACCTGTTTTTTCAATTTTAAGTAAAGAAATTTATGAAGAAATTGGTGGTTTTGATAAGAATTTTATTGCTGTTCTTTATGATATAGACTTTTATTTGCGACTATTTTATTACAAAGGTTTTAGGTCAAAATTAATAAAAAATTTTAAAATTTATGAACTGCCGCAATCTGTTACCAAAGGTAATCTGTCTAAAGATTTTTGGATAAAAGATAGAAAATTTTTAGATTCTTTATGGGTTTTTGAAAAAAAGAAAGGATATATTAGAAATAGACCGATTAATAGCTTCGAAATAAATAGCATCGACTCTCGTTCTCAAGGAAGTAATGTCCTTAGGTGGTCTAAAAATAATAATTTATTTCTTTTGATAAATGATTTTTTTCTTGTAAGAATAATAAGGTCTTTAAAAAATCAAATTAGAGACTTTTTATATAGTGCTAAAAAAAAATTTTTGAATGAATAAAACAAAACTTATTAAATTTGAAGATGATATCAAAAAGATCTACGAATCTGGTAAGATAAGAGGTCCAATTCATCTATCCAGAGGAAATGAAGATTTTTTAATTAAAATTTTCAAAAAAATAAACAATAAAAATGACTGGGTATTCTCCTCATGGAGAAACCACTACCACGCTCTACTCAAAGGAATTCCTGAAAAAACACTAAAAAAAAGAATTTTAGAAGGGAGAAGTATGGGGGTATGTTTTAAAAAACATAATTTTTATTCTTCATCTATTGTGGGCGGTTCTTTATCAATAGCATTAGGATTAGCTCTGTCTTTAAAGAAAAAAAAATCCAAAGCTAAAGTTTGGTGCTTTATTGGCGATATGACTGCTGAAACTGGGGTTTTTCATGAATGTTATAAATATTCTATTAACTTTGACTTACCAATCAATTTTATTATCGAAGATAATAATTTAAGCACTAATACCCCAACCGATAAAGCTTGGAAAAAAAAATCAAATTTCTTAAACAAAAGAAAAATAATTTACTATAAGTACAAAAGAGTCTTACCTCATCATGGTACTGGATCGTGGGTTTTATTCTAATGAGTAATAAAAAAATAACATATAAGAGCGAACTCATAAAATCTATGGAGTTCTTAGCGGGCAAAAATGATACTATTTTTTTAGGACAATCTGTGAGTTTTTCTGGTAATGCAATTTACAATACCTTATCGACAATCCCTGAAATTAAAAAAATAGAACTTCCTGTTTTTGAAGAAGTGCAAATGGGTATGAGTATAGGATTAGCAATGAATGGTTACGTTCCTATAACTTGCTATCCAAGGTTTGACTTTTTAATACTAGCTATGAATCAGTTAGTAAACCATTTAGATAAAATGCGAATAATGTCAGATTCTACATTTAAACCAAGAGTTATCATAAGAACCTCCATTGGATCAAAGGTACCTTTAGATGGTGGTGTGCAACATACACAAGATTATACGAGTATTTTTAAAAGTATTTTAACTGAAGTTGATGTAGTTTTTCTTAACAAAACTAGCCAGATATATAGTTCTTTTAAAAACGCTTATAGCCGTAAAGACTCTAAGTCTACGCTTTTAATAGAGCACGGAGATTTTTATAATCAAAAATAATAATCCTATACATTTTGAATACGAAAAAATTAATCGACAAATCTAAATTTTATAGACTACAAATTTTAAATAAAATTTTTGATGCAAAAAAGGGTCATATAGGAGGCTCTTTATCAATAATTGATTTCTTAACAATTTTATATCAAGGAGGATTCGTTGATCATAAAAAAAAACCTGAAGTTAATTTATTCAAGGATAATACTTGTCTTTTAAGCAAGGGTCACTGTGCTATTGCACAGTATGTTATTTTGAATGATTTAAAATTTATTTCAAATAAGCAACTCAAAAATTTTAATTTAAATGGAGCAAAGATAGCAGAGCATCCAGATTTACACATTAGGGGTATTGGTTTAACTTCAGGTTCATTGGGTCATGTTTTAAGTCAGGCTATGGGTATCGCATATCAAAGATATCTTCAAAAAAATAAAAAAAAAATATATGTAGTTCTTGGCGATGGAGAGTTAAGTGAGGGTTCGATATGGGAAAGTCTTTTATCTTTAAAAGATTTTTCTTTTTTGAGTAATTTAGTGATAGTAATCGATCATAATAAATTTATGACTTTAAAAAAAGTTGAGTATGTAGACTTTAATCTTATTAATTCTTTCTTTAAATCCTTGAATAATATTAATGTTGAGGATTGTGATGGACATGATTTTATAAAAATTAACCTAAAGCTTCAAAAATTTAAAAGAAATAAAAAACTTAATATTCTTTTTTTAAAAACAGTTAAAGGAAAAGGAATTAGTTTTATGGAAAATAATCCTATTTGGCATCATAAAGTCCCAAATGAAAAAGAATTTAAATTGGCATCCTATGAACTCAACAATTAAAGATAACTCCTCTTTTAAAGACATCAGAGATGGATTTTTTGAAAGCTTATTAGAAAAATATAAGAAAGACAAAAAGATTATAATTATCACTGCAGATCAAGGCGCATTTCTTTTAAATGACTTTAAAACAATAGATAGTCAGAGATGCCTATTTTTTAATATAAGTGAGCAGCACATGGTCAGCTTTGCATCAGGATTAGCCCTATCAGGTTTTAAAGTATTTATATATGCAATTAGCTCTTTTTTAATTTTTAAAACTGTTGAACAAATCAAGATTGATTTAGATCTAAATCCTAAAATAGACCTAACCCTCATAGGGTCAGGGACCGGTTTATGCTATTCTGCTGATGGCCCTACTCATCATTCTTTAGAAGATCTTGCTGTCATGAGAGCATTTAAAAATATTAATATTTTTACGCCTTCAAATTATATTGAGTCTGCAAGTATATCGAATACTATAATGAAATATGGTGGAATAAATTATGTTAGATTAGATAAGGGATCTTTTCCATACAAAAATAAAACTATTAAATTCAGTCGAAATGAAAATTTAGTCAAGCTAAATATATCTAATTCATTAAAATGTATAATTTCTTATGGAATTATCATCAACTACATATTTGATAATTATAATAACACTATAAAAAAAATAAATTTTATCAATTTAATTAAGGCAAACCCGATATCATACAAGACAATAAACTACTTAAAATCATTTAAATCAATTTTAATAATTGAAGAAGCGCTCTCTGAAGTATCTTTGGCTAGTATTTTGAAAGAAAAACTTTATGGAACAGATATACAAATTAATGAAATTTCAGTTAAAAATAATAATAATTATGATTATGGATCTCGGGATTATTTATTAAAAAAACTTTTGTTCAATAAAAGTAATTTAATGGTTTTACAAAAATTCCTAAAATAAAAATGCAATTAGTCAGTGTTGTTATGCCTTTATATAACAACCCTGATTATCTTGAAGAAGCTATTAATTCTATATTAATTCAAAATTATAGAAATATAGAATTCATAATTGTTGATGATGGGTCAGACTTAAAAACAAAAAATATTTTAAATAAATTAGCCAAATCAAGTGATTTGATTAAAATTATTTCTATAAAAAAAAATAAAGGAATTGTAAACGCTCTCAATATAGGAATTGATAATTCTAAGGGTAAGTATATCGCAAGAATGGACTCAGATGATTTATCTGCTTATGATAGGATATCTAAGCAAGTATTTGCAATGGAGAAGTACAATCTTGATTTATGTGCTTCAAATTATTTTAAAATCAATAATAAAGGCACTATTCTCTCCAAAGAATTAATTCCAGATTATCTCCCTTTAATATATTTAAAAACCACCTATACATCACCTTTTGTTCATGGAAGTGTAATGTTTAAATCTAATTTCATCAAAAAATATAGATATAAATTAGATAATTTAACTTCTTTAGAAGATTATTACTTATGGGTAAGAATATTTAATGATAACTCATTTAAATTCAAAGTATTAAGTGAATATTTATATTATTGGAGGACTCATCAAACTTCTCTTTCTTATAAAATGAAAGAAGAAAATAAATTAGATGTAAAAATAATTAAGAATATCTTTATAAGAAAAAACAAAATGAGGATAATTAAATTCTATTTTTTTTCTTTATTGCATATTAATAACAAAGAAATGTTAAAAATTATGGTAAAAAGTTTCATTAGTTTTTTTAAATGACAAAAAAAAAAATTATAATCGTCAAATTAGCTGGTGGTTTAGGCAATCAACTTTTTCAGTTTTTTTTTGGGATCTCCATCGCAAAAAAAGAATCAGCGAAAGTGATTTTTGATGTAAGTTTTTTTAAAGACGCAAAAGATAGAAAACTTATAATCGAACACATATTAGATAATGATTTAAAAAAAATTTTATTTAAAAAAAGATTTTTATTTTTAAATATTTTTACTAAGTTTCCTTGTTATAAGGAAAAAAATAAATTCTTTGAAAAAATAGAAAGTGTTAAGCCTTATCAATATTTTCAAGGATATTGGCAAAATCAAAAATACTTTGAAGATATTTTTAATCCGTCAAAAATTTTAAAATTTAAAAGTATAAAACCTTATTATCAAAAATGGTACAAGCTCTTAAAGGAGTCGAATTTTAATGTTTGCTTTATTCATATTAGGAGAGGTGATTATATTAACAATAATAAGACTAAAAAATATCACGGAATCTGCTCAGATAAATATTATATTAGTGCAATGGATAAGCAACTTTCATATAAAAATGACTTAGTTTTTTATATTTTTTCAGATAATGTCGAAACAACTAAAAATTTATTTTCTTCTTATAAAAATATTTATTTTATATCGAATAACTTTTTAAATTCTGAATTAGATGAGATGTACTTAATGTCTTTATGCAAATATGGAATCTTATCAAATAGTAGTTTTAGTTGGTGGTCAGCATATTTAAACTTTAATAATGTTAAAAAACATATTATTTGTCCAAGATATTGGTATTTAAATAAAGACTTGATAAAAAAAGTAAATCCTGCTCTTGATAACTGGGAAAAATTAGAAAACTTTTAATTTTTTTATATACTTCTTTAACTTTTAATAATAATAATCATCGACATATATTTTTATGAATTTTAATTTCTTACTTAATAACTACTCTGGTAAAAACATTTTAATTACAGGAGGTACAGGTTTAATTGGTAGGCAAGTTGTTGAATATTTATCTGATATTAATTGCAATATCAAAGTAGTTTCTCTTGATAAATTTGAAATCATTCCTTCCGGAAAAAAGGCTAATATTAAAAAGATTTATGGAGACCTTTGTGATTTTAATTTTTGTAAAGAAATAACAAATGATATTGATTTTGTATTTCATATAGCGGGTGTAAAAGGATCTATTGATGTTACAAAAAAAAAACCTGCAAGTTTTTTTGTACCGTTATTAATGATGAACACAAATATACTAGAGTCATCTAGAATAAATAAATGTGAAAAATTATTATATACGAGTTCTATAGGTGCCTATCATCCTGCTGAAATTTTCAAAGAAGAAGATCACGATGAGTCTATACCTCCCATGGACTTTTACCCTGGATGGGCTAAAAGAATGGCAGAACTACAAGTTCAAACTTATAAAATACAATACGGATTAAATAATTTTTCTATTGTAAGACCTTGTAATGTTTATGGTCCGGGAGATAATTTTGATAAGAAAAATGCGATGGTAATTCCCTCATTGATTGCAAGAGCAGTTGAGGGAGAAAACCCAATGATTATATGGGGAGATGGATCTGCAGTAAGAGATTTTGCTTACTCAAAAGATATAGCCATGGGTGTTTTGAAGACTCTTATAAGTGGTACGGATAGTTTCGACTTTTTAAATCTGGGTAGTGGTATTGGCGTGACTTTAAAAGATTTAGTTGCAATTTTATCTAAAATAATGGGTTTTGATTATAAATTTGATCCATCAAAACCATCTGGATTCCCAAAAAGAGTTATGGATATAAAAAACATTAATAAAATAAACGGATATGCGCCAATTTACTCTCTAGAAATGGGTTTAAAAGAAACTGTAGATTGGTACAAATCAAATATCGAAGAGTCTAATTTAAGAAATAATTATTTTAATGAAAATTGAAAAAACTACTTTAGATGGAGTCCTCTCGATCACTTATGATGTCTTCGAAGATCATAGAGGATACTACTCTGAAATATATAATAGAGATATATTTAAAGAAAATGATATTAATGTAGATTTTATTCAAGATGACATATCTGTTTCATATAAAAATGTTTTTCGAGGGATTCATGGAGATAGGAAAACTTGTAAATTAATTTCTTGTTTATATGGATCTTTCTATCTTGTAGTAGTTAACAATATTGAAGGTCATGAACAATACCTTAAATATCAAAGTTTCGTATTATCACAAAAAAATAGAAAACAAATTCTTGTTCCTCCTGGCTTTGGTAATGGTCACTTAGTTTTATCTGAAAAAGCAATTTTTCATTATAAACAAAACACTAATTATGATAGGTCAAGTCAATTTACTATAAAATGGAATGATAGTAGAATAAATTTTTGGTTCCCTCATACAAACTTTATAATTTCTCAAAGAGATGAACCTTAAAGACTATCAGAATAAAAAAATTCTTGTTTTAGGAGGTAGTGGTTTTATAGGTACCAACCTTTGTTTAGAGTTGAATAAACTTGGCGCTATTATTACATCAACTTATTTTACAAAGCCTTCCGCATCTTTGCCAAAAGAAATTAATCAAAAATTTTGTGACTTAATAAATTTTGATAAAATAGATCAAACTATTTTTGATAATATAGATATAGTTTTTATATGTTCTGCAGTTTCTTCGGGGGCAAAAATTATGCAAAATACTCCTTTGGTTCACTTTAACCCAAATGTCTTAATAAATTTAAATGCCTTTGAAATTTCTAGGATAAAAAATATTAAAAAAATTATATTTATAAGCAGCAACACTGTTTATCCTGATGTGGATTATCCGGTCAATGAGGATCATGTAAATTATCAACTCTTTGAGAAATATTTCGTGGTAGGATGGATGAAAATCTTTTCTGAAAAAATTGCAGAAATTTATTCAACTAAAATTAATTCAGAAATTCAAACAATTATTATTAGACCAGGAAACTTATTCGGTGAATTTGATAAATTTGATTGGGATAAATCAAAAGTTATTGCAGCAACAATAAGAAAATTCGCAGAAAAACTAGATCCTATCGTAGTTTGGGGCGATGGAAATGATGTTAAAGATTTTATGTATATTAAAGACTTTATTGAAATACTATTGCACGTATCACTTATAGAAAAAAAATTTGATGTTATTAATGTTGCATCTGGAAACTCTGTTACAATAAAAGATATAATAAGTTCTTTAAAAACAATTAGTAATTATTCCCCTCAAATTGAATTTGATTTATCGAAACCAACTATGATACCAAAAAGATTAATTGATATTTCTAAACTTAATAAAATTATTGACGTTAGTTTTGCTGATATCCATAAAGGTTTAAATAATACATACCATTGGTATTTAGATAATCAAAATGATTATAAGTAAGACTCCTTTTAGAGTTTCTTTTTTTGGAGGAGGAACTGATTACCCAACTTGGTTAGATGAAAATGAAGGGTTTGTTTTGAGTACTACAATTGATAAGTATTGTTATATCACTCTTAAGGAATTACCTTCACTGTTTAATTATAATTACAGAATAAGATATTACCTTAAAGAGGAAACAAAAAAAATTTCTGAAATTAAACACCCTGTAATCAGAAATCTATTCAAGAAGTATAAAATAAAAAAAAATATTGATCTTGTTCACCACTCTGACCTTCCAGCAATGTCAGGATTGGGATCTAGCTCTAGCTTTACAGTAGGTCTAACTAATTGCTTAAATTTTTTTAATAAAATTAGTTTTAGCAAATATGATTTAGCTCAGTTTGCAATTAATTTTGAGCAAAAAGTTTTAAAAGAAAATGTAGGTTGCCAAGATCAATTAGCAGCTTCATATGGAGGATTAAATTTTTATAAACTTTATAAAAATAATTTTAAGGTTTATCCAATAAATATATCGAATAAAAATAAACTAATTTTAGAAAAATCTTGTTTTTTATTATTTACAGGTTTTACTAGGAAAGCATCATTACTAGCGAATGATCAAATTAAAAGAATACCAATTAATTCTGAATATCTTAAATCTATGAATGAATTAACATTAGATGCTGTAAAATTACTAGAGTCAAAAAAATTAAATTTAAATTTATTTTTTGAGTTAATTAATGAGCAGTGGGATTTAAAAAAACGTTTATCATCAAGCATATTGCCAAAAAAGATTTCACTTATAATTGATCAGGTCCAGCGTGCTGGAGTTAATTCAATGAAGCTTTTAGGAGCTGGTGGGGGAGGATTTATTTTGTGTTTAGTTAAACCCTCTCTTAAGAACAAAGTAATACAAAGGTTAAATTCAAAATATCAAATAGTAGATATTAAGTTTGATAATACAGGATCCCATATAATTTATAATAGTGGAAAATAATCAAAATTTCCCCCTGATTTCTATAGCTATGTGCCTATATAATGGAGAAGAATTTTTAGAAAAATCTTTAAAATCATTATTAAGATTAGATTATCAAAATTATGAAATAATTATCTTAGATAATCAGTCCACAGATACTTCTCTACAAATAGTCCAGCGATTTATGAAGTATGATCATAGAATAAAATTATATGTCGATACCAAAAGAAGAAATGGATATGACGGTTATACAGAAATTCTAAAATATTGTACTGGCGATTTTATAATTAATTTTAATGATGATGATTTTATTGCCCATAATGCATTAAATGAGTTATATGCAGAGTTGATTAAAACTAATTCTGATGGAGTTTTTGCAAATGGTTTCTTTATGGATAGGGAGGAAAATATTCTTTCAAAATTTTTTAAGTTTAAATTAGATTTTAATTCTCTAAACAAAAAAAAACAAATCCTTTTATTTTATCGATTAAGATTCAACGTACCTTTTTTATTTGGTCTTTTCAGAAAAAATAAAATTTTAAAGTTGTTGCCATACGAGAATATTGATCAAACACTTCAAGATACTGATACTTTATTTTCTGCAAAAATTATTTCTAATCTAAATATTAGATATCTAGATAAAAACCTCCATTACTATAGACAATATCCAGATCATGAAAGATGGCACGATCCAAAACATGGCAGCTTAGATTATCTTAATAGCTTTAAAACATTGCTTTTATTTCAATTTAGACATGAATTATTATTATTTAAAAAATTTTCAATACTAATTAATGAATTTAGTTTGAGCCTTTTCTTTTTTTACTTTTATAATCTGATAAAAAAACTTTATATGATATTTCGAAATATATGAAATCAATTTCTATATGTTTGACTCTAAAAGAAAATATATCTACTGATAAATATTTAGTTAGTTCTCTTTTAAGTTATGTACAACAAGATTATATAAATAAAAAAATTATCGTAATAGATGGCTCAGAAAATCCAGTATATAAACAAAAAATTGAAAAGTTAAATACTAATGAAACTATAGATTATTATCACATACCAGACAAATCCAGTGAGGAGGGTTTCAGAAATGCTATTACAAAATCCTCAAGTGATTACATCATGTTTGGTACCATATCTGATGGATTAATTCAGAAAAATTGGATCTCTGAATGTTTAAATAATATTAGAGACTCGGTTGCTATATTTGGACTGTCTAAAAGAATGAATGAAAATGGTCTTATATTAGGCGATGATAATCCAAGATTAAAAAAAATTTTGAAAGATAATATTTTATCAAACCATTTATTTTTTGTTGGATGTCAGTATATTTTGCCTGAACTTAATACTATTTATAATATGACTATTTTTAAATCCATAATAAAAAAAATTAATACCAAGATTGGCATTGATCTTTTTTTAAATATCAATTCTTTTTTAATAAATAATAATTTTAAAATCTCTTACCTAGAAATATATGCAAATTATGGCAGACAACATAGTGGCCAATTAACGTATTTGCAAAATCGAAATTTAATCTTGTTTAATCAAAAGCATATCAGAATATTGTCGAATAAATCTCTAAAAAAAATAATCTTTTCTAGTAAATTAGAATTATTTAATGATAAAAACCAACCTACAACTTATAAAATAAATTTAAAACATAAATTTATTTTAATCATTTTTAGGCTTTTTTATTTTAGATATCACTCAAGCTTCCCATATTATGGATTAAGTAATTATTTACAGAGATTAAATTTTAAATTTTGAAATATGATCAATAGATTTTTTAGATTTTATAAAAGTTTCATTAATTTTATCTATGGATATTTTGTTTTCATTTCGGCAAAATCAAAAAAATTAATAAAAATTAAGCCAGTATTAAATGATTTTAACTTATCAGCAAAATTTGATCCACACTATTTATATCAAGGCACATGGATAGCAGAAAAACTAAATCAAACTAAGCCTATCAAACATTATGATTTTGGATCTGATATAAGGTTAATATCATCATTATGCCATCATCATAAAATAATTTTTAATGATATTTTTTTACCAAATTTAAGTATTGACGAATTAACTGAAGTAAAAAATGACTTATATAATTTAAGTTATGCAGATAACACATTAGAAAGTATATCTTGCCTTCATGTATTAGAGCATGTTGGTCTTGGTAGATATGGAGATCAATTAAATTTAGATGGACATATCTTGGCAATCAAAGAACTTAAGAGAGTTCTGAAAAAAAATGGAAATTTATTTATCTCAACACCTGTTGGTAAATCCTGTATTTATTTTAATGCCCATAGAGTATTTTCTTATGACGAATTTTTAGAATTATTTAGCGATCTGGAATTAGTATCCTTTGAATATTTATCTGATAATCCCAGAGGTATAGAAAAAAAATATTTGAAATCTGAAATTTCTAATAATGTTTACGGTTGTGGTTTTTTTTGGTTTAGAAAATGAAAAAATTTTCAGTTCTTATGCCCATTGGACCTAATGTAGATCATAATATTTTTAAAAAAGCATGGAAAAGCATTCTAGAACAAACACTAATTCCTAACGAGATCATTATTATACTGGATGGACTTAAAAAATTTCAAAAGATAATAATATTAGAAATTACTAAAGATTATAAAAATTTAAAATATTTTGATTTACCAAAACAAGAGTGTTTAGCTGATGTTTTAAATTATGGTTTGTTAAAGTGTAAATACCAATATGTAGCAAGAGTGGATGCTGATGATATTAACTATCCAGAAAGATTTAAGACTCAAATAGCTAAAATTAATGAAGATGAAATTGATATTATAGGGTCTAGTATGAAATTTATAATAGGCAATAAAATCAAAATTAGAAATAAATCTTCTTTCAGCAATATATATAAATTCATTAATCCACTAAATCATCCAACAATAATTTTAGATAGAATAAAAATATTATCTATTGGGGGTTATCCAAAATTAAAAAGATTTGAAGACTATTCTTTATGGTTTAAATCTATAAAAAATAATTTCAAAATAGTAAATCTAGCAAAACCTCTAGTTTACACTTATGTAGATAAAAATTATTTTAAAAGAAGATCTGGTTGGAAATACTTTAAATACGAAGTTAAATTTCAAATTTATTTATATAAAGAAAAACATATAAATTTTCTTATTTTTATATTTAATTTATTTACTAGATCATTAATCTCTCTTTTTGGTATTTTAATTAAACCTATTATTTTTAAGTATATATATTAATTCAAATCTTGAATAAAAAAAAAAAAATTTTAATTTGCACTGAATTCTTTAATCCAGATATTGGTGGTGCTCAAGAAATTTCAGAAAGGATTGCTCTAATTAACAGCGAATTTCATGATGTTCACATACTGACATCTTTTCATGCTGATAGAAAAAAATTACAAAAAAATTATTACATTCACGATTTTAAAGTTTCAGGTAATTATGTTAGAGGAATAAAAGGAGAAAAAAAAAAGGTTTTAAGCTTTTTAAATAAAGGATTTTTTGATCAAATAATATTTTATGCTGCTCAGCAATGGACATTTGATTTATTTTTGCAAAATGAATATTTATTTAATAAAAAAGTTAAGTATTTCTTTATACCTTGTGGATTTTCGAAATTAAATTTTCTTACCTATCACTTTTATTTCAAAAAAATTATTAAAATTTCTAAATACTTTGAAAAAATTATATTTCATTCAAAATATGGTAATGATTATTATTTTTTATTAAACAAAATTCAAGCTAATCAAATTTCTATAGTTAAAAATGGATTTAAAGATGAATATTTTGAAACTCTAGACATTTATGATTATTATCAAATTCATCCAAAAGCAAAAATTATTCCTTACATATCAAATTTTAATTACCTTAAAGGACAGATAAGATTTTTAAAAATATTGAATAAAGTAAATTTTAAATCACCAATTTATGTAATTTTTTTTAGTAAATCAAAATTTTATGATAAGTTCTTTTATTATCGTTTTTTCTTATTATATAAAAAATTATTTTTGAACAATAAAATGATTAAGGTTAAAATTCACTTTGATGCTCCAAAGAAATATATCCATAATACTCTAAACAATTCTTTTCTCTTTTTATTCTGTTCAAGAATTGAATATTCTCCATTAGTAATTTTTGAAGCTTTACAGAATAATTTACCTATAGTTACTTTCGATGTTGGTGATGTTAGTGAAGTTGTTAAAAAGAATAATTTTGGTTTTGTTGTAAAAAAAGAAAAAGATTTTATTTATTTCTTGAATAAACTTCTTACTGATGATTTGCTTTATAAATCAATAAAAAAGAATATCAAAATCAATAAACATATTTATAATTGGTCTATTATTAAAGAAAAATATATATCAATCTTTAAATAATACTTAATATAAAGATCATGGAAATTATCAAACTAAAATTTTTACTTTTTTTACAAAATTATATTTATCACTCTGAAGTTCTTAATTTCATTTCTTTTATTTTTTTACTCACGCTAATTCTAATATTTAAATCATTTTTTTTAAATTTTTTCTTTTATGTTATCAAACAAATTAATAAAAAACTTTTTAAAAATCTTAATCAAGAATTTTTAGAACAATTAAAAGATCCAATTAAAATATTACCTTTTTACTTACTTACTATTTTCTATCCCTTTGAAAATCAGTATTTTTCAAATTTAATGGAAAAATTTAGTATCACTCTTTTTTCTATAATCATTTTTCTTATTCTTTATAGATTTTTAGTGCTCCTTTCTAAAAAATCAAAAACACTTAATTCATTAAATCCGGCTGCTTTTTACTGGATAACTAATTTTATCAAATTTTTAATAATTTTTCTTTGTGCCGCTTCTGTTCTTGAAGTTTGGGGGTTAAAAGTTGGTCCTATAATTGCAGGTTTAGGATTGTTTGGTGTTGCAGTTGCCCTAGGTGCTCAAGACTTATTTAAAAATTTAATATCTGGCATAATGATTCTTCTTGAAAATAGATTTAATATTGGTGACGTTATCAATATTCCCAATCATACCGAAGGTACTGTTGAACATATAGGCTTTAGATCAACGTTAATTAGAAAATTTGATTCAACTCCTATGACTATTCCGAACTATATTTTCGCTGAGGCTCCTTTATTAAATTATACTAATAGAAAAAGTAGAAGAATAAATTGGATTATTGGTCTTGAATACAAGTCTACACTATTGCAGATTAAATCCCTTACACATCACATTAGTAACTACTTGATTAATGATAATAATTTTATTGTTAATGATGATTTTAAAGCTTTTGTTAGAATAGACAAATTTAATGATAGCTCCATAGATCTTCTCATTTATTGTTTCACATCAACAAATGATTGGGATGAATTCTTAAAGATTAAAGAAAATTTAGCTATGGAAGTTAAAAAAAAAGTTGAGGAATTAGGTCTTAGTTTTGCATTTCCAAGCCAATCTATCTATCTTGAAAAGTCATAAGATATTATTGAAATTTGTTTTATAATTTTCTCATTATCGTTTGTTCTATTTCAATGTCCGCAACCTATTTGATTACGACCTTTTCTTTTTTTGTTAAAATAATTGGATCAGTTAATGGATTTAAAACAAAAAGTTGGCACTTAGCTGGAGCTATTTTATTAGCCAATAGTTTCTTTATAGCGATAGCATTATTAATAATTGGTTTAATTTTGGATATTCAGCCAAAATTAAAATTAATTTTTTTAATATTCTTATCTAATTTCATCATAATATTTATTGGACATTTATTCATAAGATTTAATACAAAATTATTTTTTAAAATATTAAATCAAGTTTTCAATTTATATTTTAAACAAAAAGTAGATCTTAAATACCAAGGTTTCAAAAGCACTATAATTTTTATCGATAAACCATCCCTAATAGCATGGTTATCTCTTTTGATAGGCTTTCTATTTCCATCAATTCTGGCTGTTATTTTTAATGAATATAGGTCTACATTATTTCAGTTTAGTTTTATTTTTAATTCTATAGGAACGCTTATTACAGTTATATATACTGATAGAAGAGCCTCAATTTACACAGATAAAATTCAGATGAGTTTAATTGAAAAAAACGACTCTTATATTTATTTTTTAAAAGTAATTAATTCTAGATTATTTTCTACCTTTTTTGTGATTGTTTCTTTAATTATTACATATCTTTGTTTAAATTTTTTTTTTTGACTGCCATTAATCAATTAAAATGATTGAATTTAATATTATTATTTAAATATTTAGAAATGATTAGAAATTTAAAAATTAAACAAGTATTAAGCTTAATCTTTATTTTATTTCCTTTTGGATTTATCACAGGTCCATTTCTTTCTGACTTTCTATTATCTGCATTGGGGATATTTTTTTTATATTTAACTATTAAATTTAGATTATACCAAAATTATAATAATTTATTTATTAAATTTTCTTTTCTTTTCTTTTTATTGATTATTATTAGTGGCTTTCTGTCCAACGATCTGTATTCATCTCTTATTGGCTATGATGGTCCAATATTTTTTTTTAGAAATATCATATTTATCATTGGTGTTGTTTACTTTTTTAATTTTAATGAGAAATATTTGAAAAAGATTTATATATCCTTTTTTGCAGTTATAACTTTTGTAATTTTTGATGCTATTTTTCAATTTATATTTGGATCAAATTTATTTGGTATGAAAAGCTTAGATTATAATCGTCTAACAGGAATTTTTGGTAAAGAACAAATTTTAGGGCATTTTTTGTCATACGCATTTCCAATTCTTTTCACTCTTTATTTATTTTTTTATAACAATTTTTCTAAAAGAGGTTATCTATTTGGATTATATTGTCTCGTTATTTTATTAGTGACATTTATTTCTGGAGATAGAACCGGCTTTTTAAAATTATTTATATTTTTATTTATTTCTGGTTTTATCATAAACGAATTTCGTAAATTTTTTTTGATTTTATTTTTTTTATCAATTACTTTCATATTTATTTTTATTAATTTTAATGAAAAATCTTCAATTAGACTAAATGATACTATTCGAGATATATCCTTAAATAAATCTAAACTGCCCATTAGTTCTGGACATGAAGATCTTTATTTAAGTGGTTTTCGGATCTTTCAGGATTATCCAATTATAGGTGCTGGCCCTCAAATGTATCGAGTTCTTTGCCCGTCTAATTCTGACTACAGTGTTAATGGCGTTTGTACCACTCATGTTCATAATTACTATATTCAAACTTTAAGTGAATTGGGAATATTTGGCCTGCTATTTTTAATTTTTTTTTATCTATCATTGGTTATAAATTTTTTAAAAAAATTATTTATTTCAAAAAAAAACTATCCGTTGTTATGTATTAACTTGCATTTATTGATAAGTTTCTTACCAATTATATCACATTTTAATTTTTATAATAATTGGGTAAATCCCTTATTAGCTTTGTCTTTAGGTATCTACTTTTTTTTAAATCAAAAAATTAAATAAATTGTTCTTTAGGATTTGGTAAAATTATAAAATATAAAAAATAAATTATTATTTGTAAAAAAATTATCAAAAATATTGAAAAACCATAATGAATATTTAAAAATAAATACATTGGTGGAGAAATTGATAATGGCATCAGGAATAAAGTTGCAAGAGGGTTGGCGTTTTTAGATTTGATATAATGATACATTTTTAAATGAATATGCTGCAAATCAGGTTTAAATGGCGACCTACCTAAAAAAACCTTTCTGGTAAAAGAAAATAAAACCTCCATTGCTGGATAGAAAAAGATCACAACAGCATACCAATTATTAATATCCTTATTTGCAGCAAAAAAGTTAATTACATAAATCGCAAGAAACCATCCAAGCCAATATGCTCCCGCGTCGCCCAAAAAAATTTTACCAATTGGAAAATTAAATAGAAAAAAAAAGAAAAGAAAAATTAAATATAGAACAATATGATTGTTAATTTTTATAATGCTAAAATCTAAATAAATTATGCATAAAGCACTAGATATTAATGTTAATGATGCATGTCCATTTAATCCATCGATAATATTTATTCCATTAGCTATTATTGTTAAACATAATGAAAAAAAAATTATTGAAATAAACTTATATTCAAAAATCTTTTCAATAATAGGTATATTAATAATTGGTAAATATTCTAAAGGTAAAATTACAATAACTGATGCACCCAAAATTGTTAACAATCTATTTTTAGCTTTTACATTTGAAAATAAATCTTCTTTTGTTCCGATGAGAACAATTATCAATCCGCTCACAAATATGATTAAGTCTTTATTTAAATAAAAATTATTAACAGTGAAATTGCAAAGATAGAATACTAAGAAAATTATTAATCCTCCAATTCTTGGGGTGTAATCATGGTGTGTTTTCTGTATCTGATGATATTCATAAAATTTAAAAATCGATTTATTTTTAATAACCAAATAATAAGCGGTTATTTGTATCAAAATAAAAATTAATATTTTTAAATAGAAGTCTGCCAAGAGTCTTTGCACATATCTTCCAAATTAAATTTTGGAGACCAATTTAATAATTTTTTTGCCTTTTTGTTACTTGCAAAGCTTATTGCTGTATCGCCTTCTCTTCTTTTTACAAATTTGTATTCTATTTTTATACCATTTGTTTTTTCAAATGTTCTGATTAGATCAAGAACAGAATGCCCCTTACCAGTTCCAATATTAATTTTTTGATGACCATTTATTTTATGTAATATATTTATTGATCTTATATGAGCATCGGCAAGATCCTCTACATGAATGTAGTCTCTGATACATGTTCCATCTTTTGTAGGATAATTTTTGCCAAATATTTGAAATTTTTCTTTATTCTTAATTGAATTAATTAAAATTGGCATTATGTTTTGAGGTTTTCCTATGGGCTGTTCAGGTAGATTGTATTTTCTACTTGAGGCGATAGGATTAAAGTATCGTAAGCTAATTGCTTTAAAATTCTTAGAACTATCAACTACGTCATCAATAATTTTTTCTATCATGATTTTAGTATTACCATATGGATTTGTTGCGCTAAGCTTCATATTTTCATTTAAAGGACTATTATTGTTTAATCCATATACAGTTGCCGATGAAGAAAATACAAACTTATTTACATGGTATTTTTTCATTGTTTTAAGTAAATCAATTGTTGAGAAAATATTATTTTCATAATATTCAAGAGGTTTTATGATAGATTCATTAACTGATTTTAAACTTGCTAAATGAATAACTTTAGAAATTTGATGTGTTTCAAAAATTTTTTCTAAATTTTTAGTATTAACTTTTTTTTTATAAACTATGCAATTTGGAAGACTCTTCTTATAATCAAGTTGAGAATTCGAAGTATCATCTATAATAACAGCTCTACTATTGAGCTTGGAAGCAATATGACTACCTATGTATCCTAATCCTCCTGTAAGTAATGTATTCATAAATTATTTGTATAGATTGATATTGTATATATATTCTTTTATCATAGTTATTTTAACCATTCATGAAAAAAAAGTTAGCTTTAATATTTGGAATCACAGGGCAAGATGGATCATACTTAGCAAAATTTTTACTTAATAAAAATTATATTGTTCACGGGGTTATTCGCAGAAGTTCTTCTTTTAATACATCTAGAATAGAAGATATTTATGTGGATCCTCATTATTCTAAAAATTTTTTTCTACATTATGGTGATTTAACAGATACTTTGTCCATAAATCAAATTATTAAGAAACTCAAACCTGATGAAATTTATAATTTAGCAGCACAATCGCATGTAGCTGTTTCATTCCAATTACCAGAATATACAGCAAATGTTGATGCAATTGGTACTTTGCGAATTCTAGAATCAATACTGAGAAATGATTTGCAAAAAAAAACTAAATTTTATCAAGCAGGTACTTCTGAAATGTTTGGGGCTTCTAAGCCTCCTCAAAATGAATTGACACCATTTTATCCTCGAAGTCCTTACGCTGTATCTAAATTATTTTCTCATTGGATAACAATCAATTATAGAGAGGCTTATGATTTATTTGCCTGTAATGGCATCTTATTTAACCATGAAAGCCCTGTTAGAGGAAATACTTTCGTTACTCAAAAAATTATTAAATCTCTTTGTAGAATTAAAAAGGGATCAAATGAAAAACTATTCTTAGGCAACATATATGCAAAACGTGATTGGGGACATGCTGAGGATTATTGCAAGGCTATGTGGTTAATGTTACAACAAAAAAATCCTAGAGATTTTGTTATAGCAACTGGAATTCAAAATACTGTTAAATTTTTCATAGAGATTGTATCTAAAAAACTGAATATTGATATAATATGGAAGGGTAAAGGTCTAAAAGAAAAAGGATATTATAATAATAAAGTTATTATAGCTATTGATAAAAAATACTTTAGACCAACTGAAGTTGAAAATTTATTGGGCGATTATAACAATGCAAAAAAATACTTAAAATGGCAACCAAGACACAGTTTAGAGAGCCTCATTGACGATATGATTTCATCAGAATTAAATACATAATATGATAGTTTTACACTTGCCCTTTCATGTAGCTAATTTCATATAATGTTAAAAAATTTTTTTGATATATCAAATTTTTCTAAGAAACAATTAGATGATCTTATACATAATAAAATTCCAGATATTAATCTGCAAAATAAGAACATAGGCTGCATTTATGAGAAGCCATCTACTAGGACAAGAATATCTTTTGCTGTTGGAATAAATGTTTTACAAGGTTCATCTATTGACTTGAAATTTGATGAATTAAACTTTTCTAGAGCGGAAAGTTTAGAGGATACATTCAGAGCTATGGGTTGTTATTTGGATGGCCTTATTTTTAGAACATCCTCGCATAATAATTTGATCCTTGCTAGTAGATATATGAAAAAACCAATTATTAATGCTCTTTCTGATAAATCTCACCCGTGTCAAACTTTAGCTGATTTAATTACCCTTTATAATCATTTCAAAACCTTAAATCTTAAAATCTCATGGTTTGGTGATTTTAATAATGTCCTTTTTAGTCTTGTTGAAGCTGTTAATTTATTTGATTCAATTAAATTAAATATTTTTTCAGATCACAGTCTAATCCAAAATAATAAATGGAATCTAAGTAGTAATATCAAATTATATTCTGACTTAAATTATGAAGTTATCTCAGAGTCAAACTGCATTATGACTGATGTTTTTGTTTCGATGAATGATAATCTTAATAAAGATAAAATTGAAAAATTAAAAAAATTTCAAGTCAATAATAATATTATGCAAAGCACAAATGATGATTGCGTCTTTATGCATTGTCTTCCTGCTAAAATTGGACTTGAGGTTACGGAGGATGTCATAAATGGTCCTAAGTCTATTGTTTGGAAGCAAGCTAGTAATAGATTGCCTGCTCAAGTGAGGCTTATGAAATGTATCAATTGGTAATTTTGTCTCTTTAGATTAAATAGAATTGAGTTTATGATTTATTTTTTATGTTCAAATTATTTAACTAATAGGGATGGATATTCAACAATTTTGATTTAAAATCTATTTATGTCAAAATTATCTGTTTTTTTATTCATTTTATTAATATCTTCTTGTAGCACCAATGATACTTTTGTAGATCCAATTAGACCTGAATTTGAAATAATATCTTTTGAGGTTGTCCAAAAAGAATTAGAAATTAAAACTATTCTACCAAGCCATACCAAGACTTTGCTCTCTCAGTGGTTTGATCAAAAAGTAAAAATTGATGGATTTGATGGGGAGATGACATTTACAATTTTGGAGTACTTAGAAGAGATCTCTTCCATTAGTGATGGAAAGAGAGTAGATATCTTTTTATCTTTTAACGTTATTCTCAATAAACCTAGTTTATCTCAAACTCAAATGATTGAGGGTTCTGTGTCTTCATATGGCACGCTGACAGGCAATTTCAGTCTGGCTGAATTTGATACCGTTATTCAAAATACCCAAAGTGATTTGGTATTACGACTCAGTCGTGATTTAAAATCAAAGATTTAATTTTTCCAAAAAGAAGGCAGAAGAAGGACGAATATGGTGAGCATCTCCAGTCTTCCTAAAAACATCGTTAGTGTTAGAATTAGTTTTGAATAATCAGAAAGAGAGCCGTAATTCCCTTCCGGTCCGATCACTTCTCCTAAACCAGGACCAACATTAGAAATGGCCGAGGCTGCAGCAGAGATACACGTCAAAAAATCAATGCCGCTAAAGGAGAGGAACAAGGCGGAAGAGGCGAAAGTGATGATATAGATAAAAAAGAAGGTCATCACCGACTCATAAGTCGAGTCGGGTACTTTTTTGCCGTTAAATTGAGCAGAGATGACCATATGGGGTTGCAGCATTTTTTTAAGATGTAGGATGATATATTTAAATAAAATTTGAAATCGAAATATCTTAAGCCCCCCGGTGGTTGAGCCAGCACAGCCACCTATAAACATTAAAAACAAGAAAAGAACTGAGGCGTAATTTCCCCAGTTTTCAAAATTATCACTGACATAACCAGTACCCGAAATAATAGAGATGGTATTAAAGCTAATCGTTGATAATTGATGAAATATATCGCCGTCAATGTAGTTTCTCGCAAAATAATAAATCATTGTGATCGAGATAATGAGGATTAATAAAAAAAGTTGGACTTGATGGTCTTTGATAACATTGAAAATATTCGTCACTGTTGTTTGGGCTAAAAGTAAAAAAGGAATGCTACCAATAATCATAAAAATGACCGCGATATTTAAAATGGAATTGCTTTGAAAATATGCAAAGGAGTCATTGTGGGTGGAAAATCCTCCTGTCGAGATGGTCGTAAAGCTATGAGCAATCGCATCAAATAAAATCATTCCATTAAAGTAGTAAAGGATAGTGAGCAGTAAGGTTAAAGCTAAATAGACTAAAATGATTTTAGAGACCACCGAGGAGATCTTAGGTAAAAATTTTTCATAAGGATCGTCACCTTCGAGGTGGAAGAGTTGCATTCCCCCAATTCGAAGAAAAGGTAAAATCACCAGAGCAATCACCACTATTCCAATCCCCCCTAACCACTGTAATAGAGCACGCCAAATCAAAATTCCTTTAGGAAGCTCATCCAAGTTGTTGAGAATGGTCGCCCCCGTGGTGGTGATACCGCTCATAGATTCAAACAGTGAGTCGACGACCGAAAGGCCGACTTCAGTATAGATAAAAGGTACTGCGCAAAGAAGAGAGAGTAAAATCCAGGAAAGAGAAGTGATAATAAATGCTTCTTTGGTTGAAATCTTTAATTCCACATTGCGGTTGGTGATCACTAAGGATCCCCCCACAATGAGATAGAGCAGAATAGGCACCGCATAGGATTGCCATGACTCAGTTTGATAAATAATTTCAGTTACAAGGGGCACGAAAAGAAGGAATCCCACTGCACAAATCACAGTTCCTCCAACTAAGGCGATGGGTTTGAAATTAAACATTAATGATTAATGAAAGTTTTTTTTATTATACGGGCTATCCAAAGAAAAAGCGGGGATATCAATTTTTATTTGCTCTCCGTTATTTTGGGACATTAGATAAAATCCTTGCATAATGCCATTGGTGGTTTTGAGAGGGGTGCCACTGGTATACTCAAAACTTTCTCCTGGCTGCAGGATGGGAAATTCTCCCACTACTCCTTCGCCTTGTACGTTCATAATCTTCCCATTGGCATCAATAATTACCCAATTGCGATGATGGAGTTTCATGGTACTGGTACTTAAGTTTTTAATATTCACCTGGTAGGCCCACACATAGTGACTTTCTTGGGGAGAAGATTGATCATCGAGAAAATAAGGAGTGACGGTTACCGTTACACCTTTGGTGGTTTTAGAATACATTGAGGTCAATATACCCCATTTAAGGGGTATATTGAAATAAATTGATTTTTTAAAATAAGCC
>Ga0181607_10000390_pt1 | contig 37758 bp, 31 predicted proteins | sample 041ome_9_FD_132420 | JGI IMG/M metagenome (GOLD analysis project Ga0181607, IMG submission 132420) | Coastal salt marsh microbial communities from the Groves Creek Marsh, Skidaway Island, Georgia - 041413US metaG (megahit assembly) | ecosystem: Environmental > Aquatic > Marine > Intertidal zone...
CCCTATTCATGCTCACCACCATGGCACTTAAGGTGCCGGCAACCGTTCCCCCGTGAAATTGCGCGTATTCACCTGTGCAAGCCAATGCCAATCGATATGTTCTAAGTTCCTCGCCTGTCCGCGCGCTCAATTCTTTTAAATGAGGAATTACTTCCTTCATTTCCGTATACTCCTCTTCGACTAAACATTCATGGCCTTTTGTATGTGCATAGAATTCCATATAGTCCTTTCGATAATAGGCGTGATATGTGCCTGCTTGAGAACCTATTGGATCGATATAAACGGTGCCTTCATCCGTAAACAGCATTCCGTGGAAGTCTTTTTCAGTGAAACTTAATCTGCCAAAGAAGTTCTTTCCTCGCGCCTTATACGTTTTGATTTCTGGAAATTTTTGGGCAAGCTCAGGGGCGATGATTGGACTCTCAACAATACTTACATTCTTGACAGTACCATCTGGAAATGGAATGGCAATGTCAATCGCTTGAGATTTTGACGCGAATTTTTCCAGTGGGGCTTTTGAAAGTAATGCGCCAAATGACTGTTCGTCTAAGTCAAAAACAAATGATTCATATCCTGTTTTTATCTCTTGGTTGGCCACCATCATGGCTATTTGAGCCATTGAGCCTAAAGAAGTGATTAGCGCGAGTGCTAGCGTGTAAAAATGTTTCATGTGTGTTTAGTCAAATGTTTCGTCTCGTGGGGATTTTGGTAAGGCATCTTCATTACAAAGCGCATAGAAAAATCTATTTCCTTTTAATAAAGGAGAAAGTAATTGTTTTGTTTGCTCTCCAGAAATTTCTGCAAACAGTCCCTCAGCATTGGCGTCAAGACGGATGGTCAACTTTCCGTCACTCGACTTGCCTTTGTAGGATTTAATTTCTGGATATTTCGCAGCCAACTCTTCGCTCATGGTGTTGGAGTTTTCTAAGAAAAATGTCTGAACCCCTTGCTGAGTGGGAAGTTCAAGCTCAACATTGGAGGATCTCAATGAGAAGAGAAGAGATGAATACTCACATCTGTAAAGCGTGAAAGTGCTCGGAGAAATTCTACGTTCTAGGTCAGGTAGGTCTGCCTCGTTATATGCCTGCCAAAGCTCACTTTCTGTTTTTTCTGTGGCCGAAGTTTGCTCCTGGGGTACGTCATTATTCTCCTGAACTTCGAGTTGAGGTTCGGATTCGACCTTCTGGGCCGGCTTTTTCTTGGAAGAAGAACATCCTGCTATAGCAATGATCAGGATGCTTATTAGGTAAACTCTCATGTTGTGTTAGGTGATTGTAAATATATAGTTCGGGAGTTAAATTCGGTTTGGGGGCATAAAAATTCCATCATTTATATGGGATTCCTGACAATGTTGGTTAAGAAAAACAGCGCTTGGCGTTAGGCAAAGATTCTGACCATATTTGTTCCATGAAAAATGCAATTGTTACTGGTTCGACCAAAGGAATGGGAAGAAGCATTGCCGAAAGGCTATCTTCTGAAGGCTACAGGGTATGGATTTCGGCTCGAAATCAAAATGAGTTGGAGACTGCAAAGCGTGAAATTGAAATGAAATCGGGAAATGAGGTAATGATTCACGCCATCGATTTTTCAAATCGTGCGCTAATTGAGCGCTATGCGGATGAGATTTTAAAAACTGGAGAATCGATCGATGTTCTTGTGAATAATGTTGGAGTTTATATTCCCGATAACTTGAAAGACGCTCAGCAAAAATTGGACATGCAGATGGATGTCAATTTCTACGCACCGTATTATCTAACCCAGAAGCTGCTTCAAAAATTTGAAGCCCAACAAGCAGGAAGTATATTCAATATATGCTCTGTGGTGAACCGCAAGCCGCGCGTTGATGGAGCGAGCTACACGATTTCAAAATTTGCATTTTGGGGATACCATAAGTTGCTTCATCAAACACTATTACCTCTTGGAATTAAGGTTACGGGTTTCTTTCCTTCATCCATCAACACCTCGAGTTGGGATGGAATGGAAGCGCCAAAAGACGAGTTTGTGCAACCAGAAGACGTGGCTGAAATGATCGCTACGATTTTGACCATGAAGCGAGGAACGGTGCCTTCAGAGATTGACTTAGTAGCCATTCATCCTGAATTTTAATATGGGAAAGAACAAGTTGATGAAGTTCGCCAAGGTGAAAGAAATGGCGCACGTTATCGAGCCTCCGTTTAAAGAAATTTTGCGTCAAGACTTTCGATTGAAGGGCAAGTGGCGCGAAGAATTTGGGAATGATAACCCCATCGTTTTGGAGTTAGCATGCGGCAAAGGAGAATACTCTGTGGGAATGGGCGAAATTTACCCTGACCGAAACGTCATTGGCATTGACATAAAAGGCGCGCGCATGTTTTCTGGTGCAACCGAGGTTCAAGAAAAAGGCATGACCAATGTCCGTTTCCTTCGCACGAAGATTGACATGATCGCTTCGTTTTTTGCCGAAAATGAAGTGGATGAAATTTGGATTTTGTTTGCCGACCCTCAAATGGAGAAACCACGAAAAAGACTTACGAGCATGCTGTTTTTGGACAGATACAAGCACATCTTAAAACCAGGCGGCACCTTGAATTTAAAATCAGACAGCACCGAACTGTACGAGTATACCAAAGACGAGTCGATTCCTGAATTCAACGCTGAAAGAGCGGGCTATCACTTCGAAAAAGGGTTTGATACGGATCGTTTGTACGAAGAGGGCATCCATAAATTGGATGAAACCATGCAGAAGGTGATGAATATTCGCACCTATTATGAGAAAATGTGGCTTGAGCAGGGAAAGTCGATCAAATACTTGCGTTACGACTTCAGAAAGAACTAGCTTTTTTTGAGCCGGTTTCGCGTTGTGTTGTAATCCAAGAAATAGGAAAGGCGGATAGAAATGTTGTTCTGCATAGGCGATTGCAATGTTCCGTCTAGATTACGGAAATAACTTGCTCCAACTTCCTTTCCGGCATTTGCGATTACATTTCTATACAGTAAGACCATTTCGCTGGCCGGTGCAAACCACCATGAAAACTTCAAATCCACATTAAAGGTGTTGAAGTTGAGGTCGTTCACTCCCGTGAGATCGGCAGGAGTTAGATCACCGCTGTTTTCGAGAAAGTAGAACGACTGGTAATCCACATCGGTATAGGAATACCGCAATGCCAAAGTCAGAGAAGCGGTGGGTGTAAACACATATTGAGCATTGATGATGTTTTCTACGGAAAACGTATTTCTTTGACCAAAGAAGATGGAATTGGCAACCGTGTCTGGCACAAAGCCATAGTCGTTTCTTGTGTCAGTTACAATGCTTTCGAGCACTGCAAAAAAATGGTCGCCAAAACGAAAACGAGGAGCTAAACGCACGTAATAAAAGTAGCGGTCAAAATCCATTTGATAGCCACCCCTCACGCGGGCATCCAAAGCAACGGTTTTACGATAATCGGTTGAAATAAAGGTTGAAGCTTCGGCCAGTGGAGGCAATTTAAACCAACGCCCAAATTGGCGCGGCTCGAAGTAATCATAACTGTCAATGGGTCGCACAGAAAGGTCGGCTCCAGTGGCAAAGAAGCTTCGCGTTAAGCCAAACATGCGGTAGAAAAAATCGAGGTATTCGTAACGATAAGGCTTTTGCAAAAAGCGATATGAACTCGAAAACTCATGCTCTACGCGATTGAATTTTCCTTTTGGCTGTATGCTCCGGTAAAGCAGGGTGGCGTATTGCACTTGTTGGTTGTTCCGCTGTTGAAAACCCAAGTCGTTGATGTCAAAATTATCGGAGTTGATCCATTGACCAATTTCCCAGCGCCACAGTCCGTCTACATCCTTCAATTCCCACCATCCGCTGTAGCCATCATCAATGGTATCGTTTTCGAAAATGGCGCTTTGCTTTCCTTCTACGTTGAGCACATATTTTCCTGATTTAGATATGAATGAAGTAAGAATGGCGGCCACATTCGCATCTCTATCGGGTCCTTTGCGCAATGTATTGGTGTTCACCAAACTGATGGAAGAATTGCGGTTGAATCGCTGATCCAACACCAGTACGTTGTAATTCGTCATCGGCTCGGTGAGCAACTGGGTTTCTACACCATTTTCTCTTTTTGTGCTGAAATTGTCATCGGTGATGGCATTCATTACCCCAATTCCCAAATTGTTTTTTGTTCGGCCTGAAATTTTGACTGCATTGAGCAGTCGCGTGAATACTTGCTTGATGGAAACACTGTCGTTCGAGTTTAAATCTTGACCACGAATGTTTTTTGGCTCGCCACCGATTCGCCTGGTGTAAAGCAGGTCGCCTAGGTTAAAGAGCTCTGTTCCTTCCGTAAAAAACTGTCGGTTTTCATCAAAGCGATTTTCGAAAGGCGATAGGTTTAAAAACTGTTGGTCAAAGGCTACTTGGCCAAAGTCGGGTATCAGCGTCATGTCTAATGTGAAGCTTTCGTTGATCCCGTATTTTAAGTCCAATCCAGCATTGATGTCGTAGGCGCGATTTCCGTTAAAATCATCGGCATAGGCAGAAAGGTAGGGCATGGCAGAAAGTCGAACGGGCGGATCAATGTTGGTCATACCTGTGAGCAAGCCGCATTGGTATTCGAAACGATAACCCGAGCCTTTATCCAAAAAATTCCATGTTGAGATTTTTCTGCTTCTACGCACGCTGCGCATAAAGTTCAGTCCCCAATCTTTTACTGGAGTTTCAGGAAAGCGCAGGGCGATGTAAGGAATCTCTGCTTCCACTGCCCAACCCAAATCGGTGATTTTTACGGCACTTTTCCATACAGAATTCAAGCTAAAATCATCTTCAATCAAGGTAGTTCTGGCATCCGATTGGGTGCCCGCTGCGGTTACCCAAAAGTTGAAATCGCTCAGTCCATCGTTGTAAGGATTGATGAAAAACCCGAACCAATCGGTGTTCTCATTGTAAGAATCGCGCTGGGTGAGTTGTGTTAATATGCTATCGGGCGCGCGATCGAGGAGTTTAGCACAGATGTATATAGCATTGTCGTCATAAAGCACCCTCACTTCGCTTTGCATATTTTGTGGCACGGCCCCACCATTTTCTGGCTCAAACATCACAAAGTCTTTTGCAACGGGAGCGTTTTCCCAAACAGCATCACTGATGTCCCCATCAATTTTAGGACGTTCGGAAGCGCGTGTTGCTGGGATGGTTTTCCGATCTACCTCTTGCGCTGTACTAATGACCGAAATAAGAAGGGATACAATTATAAACGGGGCTGCCCACAGCTTCATGGCGCGAATGTATGTTGAACGATTGTTTCTTTTATGGAGATATTACAAAAGGTGCAATCGGTGACAATCAGTGCCATAATTTTGTTTCGATGGAGAAGGATTTTTTCGATTTGGTGTATCAAGTAGTCCGCTTAATTCCTCATGGCCGCGTTACCAGTTACGGGGCCATTGGAAAGTATTTGGGCGCTCCTCGATCGGCCCGAATGGTGGGTTGGGCCATGAATAATTCCCATCATCAAAAGCCGCCCGTTCCTGCACACAGAGTAGTGAATAGCCAAGGGTTATTAACTGGCAAAATGCATTTTGAAACGCCCTTTGCCATGGAGCAGCTACTGGAGTCAGAAGGAATAAAAGTGCAAGACGACAAGGTAAAAGACTTTCGAAAAGTGTTCTGGGATCCGAGTCTTGAACTCAGTTTAGACTAGGCGTTGGCCAATTGAGCAATGCGGTTAACATCCACATTAAACACGCACCCGTCCCGATAACCGCGGTTTCCAAGCTTGCTCGAGGGGCGTTTCTTGCATTCAGCTTCAACCATGACAGAACCTTCTCCCGGTTGCCAAGGAGCAAATCCAATTTGAGGCGTGGTGGCCAGCCAAATGGAAATAACCGGTTTTTTCAAGGCAGTGGCAATGTGCATGAGGCCGGTGTCGTGCGTAATTACTTTTTCCGATTGCTGCAAAATACTTGCTGATTGCTGCAAACTGAATGCTCCGCATGCATTGAAAACACGCTTCCCGCAAGCTTTCACCACTTCATCCCCCGTGGCTCTGTCTTCAGGTCCGCCTAACAAAACGATGGGTTTTTCAATCGCCTTACAAAGGGCAATTATTTTCTCTGTGGGTAGAATTTTACCCTTCATTTTTCCACCAATGGCATAAGCGATATATCCGTTGCGTACGACTTCAGGAAGTGTGCTCAAATCCACCTTCGACTTTTCTGGGATGAAGTAGTCTAAACCCTTTCCATCATCTTCAATGCCCAGGCCTATCAGCGCATGAAAGCTTCGTTCAACCACATGCCCAATGGGCAACAATTCCTTTTTTGTGTTCACATAAACCCACTTAGCCACATTGCGTTTATCGAGGGTAAATGACAATGCTTTACAAGCGCGCTTTACTTGACGCGAGCGCAGGTTGCTGTGCAAGTCAACCACATAATCATAACGTTTACGCTTCAGCTCTTCTGCCACTTCGCTCACGTGCTTCTCAATAGTGATGATTTGGTTCAGGTAGGGATTACCGTCAAGAATAGCAGCGTTGATGTTTTTGGTGATGAAGTCGACTTCAACATCTCCATCGAGTTGCGTTTTGAGTGCGCGGATGATGGGTGTGGTGAGTACGATGTCGCCTATAGAGCTAAACCTAATTATGAGTATTTTGGTGACTTCCATCGGAAAGCGAAGGTCTAGAATTTACGCGAAGGTAGATTCACGAACTTCATAAACGAAGGTTTGGTGGCATTCGCATTCCCATTACATTTGAACATATGCTGATCGACAGCCATACCCATATTTACTTGCCGGAGTTTGAGGAAGATTTCTCGGAGATGGTTGCACGTGCGCGTGCTGTTTGCGTGCGATACTTTTTGATGCCCAACGTGGATGTAGAAACCATACCGTTGATGCATCGCATTCAAGATCGATTGCCTGATCATGCCTTTCCCATGATGGGACTGCATCCGTGTTCGGTGAAAGATGATTTTGAAAACCAGTTGGAAGAAATCAAGCGCCACTTATTTCAGCCGGTGCGCAAGTATTGGGCAGTGGGAGAAATTGGCATCGACTTGTACTGGGATAAATCGACCCTTGATATTCAAATCAAAGCCTTTGAAATGCAAATTGAATGGGCGAAAGCACTCAACTTGCCCATCGTTATTCACGTGCGCGATGCCTTTGATGAAGTATTCGAGGTGCTTGATCGGGTCAATGACGATCGATTGAGGGGTGTTTTTCATTGCTTCACGGGCACTAAAGAACAGGCCCAGCATATCATAGATTATGGCTCATTTAAACTGGGTATTGGTGGCGTGGTGACTTTCAAAAATGGAAAAATTGATCAGTTCATTGCCGAAGTAGACATGTCTCATTTGATCCTTGAAACAGACGCGCCATATCTAGCACCTGTGCCCCACAGAGGCAAGAGAAACGAACCAGCTTACGCATCACTAGTGGCTAATAAACTGGCTGAATGCTATGGTGTAAGCGGAGATGAAATTGCCCTTACCACCACCCAAAACTGCATTGACCTATTCAAACTAAACCTAACCAACCATGAAGAAGCCCTTGCTGCTTATCCTGACTTTATGGACGATTGACACGAAAGCCCAGGATTCTGTAAAAACAGAGTCCCCAAGGTTGACGTTGGGGGCCTATGCCGATGCCTATTATTCTTGGTATTCCAATGGCGATGATGTGGCGCAGCAGCAGCACGACTGCATTGGGGCTTTTCACAATAATTTTGGCCTTAATGTCGCACAATTTACAGCTGCATACGATTCAGATCGATTGCGCGGAGTGGCAACATTTCATTTTGGAGATATCCCTGCCATTACTTGGGCTGGAACATATCGCAATGTGCAGGAGGCCAATGCGGGTGTTCGTCTAGCCAATCGATTGTGGTTGGATGTTGGGTTCTTTAAAACACATGTGGGCACGGAGAGCTTCTTGCCGAAGGATAATTTGATGAGCATCATAAGCTTGGGAACGTTTTATGGTCCATTTTACCAAAGTGGAGCGAGGCTTTCTTACGACACCAAGAATGATTGGCATTTCGAGTTGCATGCGATCAACGGCTATAACCTGCATATAGACGATAACGAATACAAAACCTTCGGATTGCTGGTTTCGAAGAAATGGAGCGATAAGGTGTATTCGAGTTATTCAGGTATGGCAGGTCAAGAAAATGTGGGTTTATTAGACGATGGCTATTTGGTGTATCAAAATGTGTACACCAACTTAACGTTCAAAAAGCTGGATGTTCAGATGGGAATTGATGTAGCTTTTGCTAATGAGTGGAAGAGAAACCTCGGCTGGCTTCCTGACCCTTTAATAGCAGGCTTAGCTACAGTTAAATATCATTTTAGTGATGAGCTTGCTGTGGCTTTTAGAGGCGAAATCTTTAGCGATGAGCAATCTATAAACAGCCGAAGAGTGAATCCAAACGTTACCTCGAATAATGACTCAAGACTCTCATATGCATCCCGCGCTAATGGTGGAATGACCATTTATGGAGGGACATTTAGCGTGGAGTATAAGCCCAACGATCAAGGGTTTTTAAGAGTTGAAAGCAGAATGCTTTATGATCCTAACGCTCCCTTTGCGGATTACCCTGCTGGTTTTTCTTCCAACGAAGCCGGTTTGAATCCAATGTTGATTGGAAGAACCCAAGTATTGGCAACGGTTGGTTTTTATTTCGACAAAATTTTCAACTTCGCAAAGTGACATCAATATTGATTATATATACCGGAGGAACCATTGGCATGGTGGAGTCAGAAGACCGTCAAACGCTGGTTCCATTCAATTTAAAGCATGTGCTTGAGCAAGTTCCTGAATTGAAAAAATTGGATGCTAAATTGAGTTCTTTGTCTTTTGACCAGCCGTTAGACAGTTCTGATATCGAACCCGAACATTGGATGGCCATCGCAGAAATGGTGAAACAGAATTACGAGGAATACGATGGCTTTGTGATTTTGCATGGATCTGATACTCTGGCCTACACAGCTTCGGCATTGAGTTTCATGTTTGAAGGATTGAAAAAGCCGGTGATTTTGACGGGATCGCAATTGCCCATTGGCATGATAAGAACGGATGCTCGGGAAAATTTGATTACGGCTGTTGAATTTGCCGCATTACAAATGCACGATGAGCCTTTGCTGCAAGAGGTGGCCATCTATTTTGAAGACAATCTTTATCGTGGCAATCGCACGAAGAAATTCAGCACCGAGGCTTTTGATGCTTTTATTTCGCCCAATTATCCAGCCTTGGCTAAAGCGGGAGTCAATTTAAACTTTGATTTCAATGAGCTCTACCGCACTGAAGAAGCAGCGTTTGGCTTGAGCAAGGGGTTTGACAACCACATCGCGGTGTTAACCATGTTTCCTGGAATTACGCAGCAGCTGGTAGAGTCGGTGCTGGAAAATGAAACACTGAGAGGAATAATTTTACTCACGTTTGGTTCGGGCAATGCGCCCAGACATCCTTGGTTGATGCGCGCCATTGAAAAAGCAGTAGCACGTGGTGTGGTAATGGTCAACGTAACCCAATGTGCGAAGGGAAATGTGGAACAAGGCAAATACGAAACCAGCCGAGGATTGGTTAATGCGGGCGTAGTGAGCTGTGGCGATATGACGCTCGAAGCTACCTTAACCAAGTTGATGTTTTTATTGGGTCAAAGTGGCGACACCGCTTGGGTGCGCGATAAAATGGCAACCAACCTTAGAGGAGAATTATCTGTAAACTAGTCTATGGCAAAGAGAAAAGGATATACACCCAAAAAGCCCGTTGAAGCGGAGCAAGTCATTGCACCGCGGGAAGAGCCGAAGCCTGAGGTCGTTCAGAAGAAGAGCTACCTGCCATACATTTTGGTTTTTACCTTCGGTTTTGCGCTTTATTTCAATACCGTTTCGTTTCAATATGCGCTAGATGACAAGCTGTATATCACGGCCAACGAATTCACTACCAAAGGCTTTGGTGGGATAAAGGATATTTGGACGAATGACTTGATGGTAGGCTTTTTTGGTTCGAAGAAAAATTTGGTAGAAGGTGGGCGATACCGTCCATTGGCATTGACTACACATGCTATTGAGTGGCAGTTTTTTGAGAAAAGTCCGGGTCTGTCGCACTTCATTAACGTGGTTTTGTATGGCTTGATTGGTGCATTGTTGCTTTCCGTTTTGAGAAGAATATTCGGGTGGAAAGAAAAGCGGTGGTGGTGGAGTCTATCGTTTTTAACCGTATTGATTTACCTCGCTCATCCATTGCACACAGAGGTCACAGCAAACATCAAAAGCCGCGATGAAATCATGAGTTTACTGTTTGCGTTGCTCGCCTTTCGTTCGGTGCTGATCTACTTAGAGAATAAGTCAAATCAAGAATTGGTGCTTTCGGGAGTTTGGTTCATCATGAGTCTCTTTTCCAAAGAATCGTCTGTGACTTTTTTAGGCGTTATTCCACTTACGTTGATCTTTTTCCCTAAAGGAAACCTGAAGGAATCGCTCACTGCAATGGCACCAATGGCATTCTTTACCCTTGTTTATTTGGGTATTCGATTGGTAGTGTTTGCCGATCAAGGAGCTAGCCTCGATGTGGCAGCTGAGCTCATGAATAAACCGTATTTACAAGCAACAGATAGCGAACGCCTGGCGAGTATTTTCTTCACTATGGGCATATACTTGAAGCTGTTGGTATTTCCACACCCATTGACGCACGATTATTATCCTTTTCACCCGTTCAGAACTTTTGCTGAGCTGGAGGCGGGAATGCGGCCTTATGCCGATTGGTCAAATCCTTGGGCGGCCATTTCGCTGCTGCTTTATGCATCTATTTTAGGATATGGCCTATACACGCTCTACCAAAAAATGAAGGGAAAGAAGGCCAACATCATCGGCTATGGCTTGCTGATTTATTTTGGTACATTCATTCTGTTCAGCAACCTCTTTTTCGACATTGGTGCATTCATGAATGAGCGGTTCTTATTCATTCCTTCATTGGGCTATGCGCTGATTTTAGCCTATTTGTTTACGGGGATCATAGAGAAGAAATTGGGCGGCAAAGTGAGTTTTTTCATCTTAGGGGTGATGCTTTTAGGGTTTTCTGGAAAAACGATTGCACGGAATTTTGCTTGGGAGAATGACCGCACGCTGGCTGAAGCCGATGTGATCACCTCAGACGGATCCGCCAAGGTGAAAATGACCATGGGAAGTGAGTTGCTCGAAAAGGCAAAGGGAAAAGCAAACCCAACTGAGAAAGCGAAAATCTTGAAAGAAGGAGAGCAGTATTGCTTGCAGAGTCTGAAGATTTACCCGGCCTATTTTCCGCCTTTAGACATCATTGGCAACATCTATTTTGAGATGGGTAATTACCCGTACAGCGTGCATTATTTTGCCCAAGCGGCTTTGAAGAAGAGCAATGACAATAGAATTGTGACCAACCTCGAAGTCGTTGCCAATACTGCCGCTCAAAAAGGAGACCCAACATCAGCCATAAAAGGATATGAAACATTGATTAGCATTAAGCAAGGGAAAGAGCGGTCACGCATATATTCGAGTTTAGGCGAGGTGTATGGCAAGAATTTAAACGACTTATCCACCTCGAAGAAATACTTAGCTAAAGCAATAGAAGTTGACTCTCAAAATGCAGCGGCCTATCAGAAAATAGGCATTGTGTATGCGATGATGAATCGCGCAGATTCAGCAATGTATAGTTTTAATAAATCGCTAGAAATTGAACCAGAAAATGCGCGGGTATTATTGAACTTGGGAATTTTGAACAATCAACTGGGCGACACCCAGCGCGGAAACAGCTTTATTCAGCGGGCAGTTGCTATTGATCCGAGTATTAACCCTAACTTCCATTAAATTAGCGTCTAATATGCTTTTCAACTCTCTTGAATTCATCTTTTTTTTACCGGTTGTTTTCGCTTTATATTGGTTTTTGTCGAAAAACAGGGACGCGCAGAATGTGTTGTTATTGCTAGCAAGCTATGTCTTTTATGCTTATTGGGATTATAGGTTTCTTTCATTGATTATTCTTAGTTCGGGAATTGATTATTATTTGGGAAATGCAATCTATACGACTCAAGTTGAGTCGAAGCGGAAGCAATTGCTGTTGTCAAGTGTTGTTGCAAACATTGGAATTCTGGCGATTTTCAAGTATTTTGACTTCTTCATTGCTTCTGCAAATACTCTTTTGGACTCATTTGGGGTTAGCACTCAGTTGGGGTTATTAGAACTATTATTTCCAGTTGGGATAAGTTTTTACACCTTCCAAACCCTCAGCTATACTATTGACATATACAGAAGAAAGATAGAGCCGACTAAAGATGTAGTTTCATTTTTCGGTTTTGTCAGTTTTTTTCCTCAATTGGTTGCTGGCCCTATAGAAAGAGCTTCAGACTTATTACCTCAATTTAAGTCAGATAGAAAATTCGACTATTCCAATGCAATGGATGGTACGAGGCAGATATTATGGGGAATGTTCAAGAAGGTTGTTGTGGCCGATAATGCGGCAATTATTGTAGACTCTATTTTTAATAATTATCAAGACGCTTCTCCATTCGTTTTATTTTTGGGGGCAGGGTTGTTTTTTGTTCAGGTTTATGGGGATTTTTCTGGGTATTCGGATATTGCAATAGGTACGGCCAAACTTCTTGGTTACAGACTTTCGATAAATTTTGCTTCTCCATTTTTTTCTCGAAGCTTCAGTGAGTTTTGGAGAAGATGGCACATAACGTTGAACACTTGGTTTAGAGATTATGTCTACTTTCCCTTAGGTGGCAGTAGACAAGGAAAGAGGAGGCATCTTATCAATATCACTATTGTTTTTGTTGTTTGTGGTTTCTGGCATGGAGCAGCTTGGACCTTTATAATCTGGGGCTTTGTAAATGCACTATACTTTGTTGTTGAACAACGATTCAATTTAGTTTCGGATAAACAAGTACCTCTCGAAGAATTGCGTTTTCCGAAGCCAGGAGATCTATTTCAAATGTTTATGGTTTTTTCTGCAATAGCCATTTCGCTAATTTTTTTTAGATCTCCTGATTTAAGTTCAGCATTCGATTATTTTATCGAGATGACTGATTTTGGAGGTAAGAATAATTATATTCTTGGAGCCAAAATGTATACGCTTGCTCATTTTTTTGAATTGCTTGCTTATATGATGATTATGTTGGGTTTTGAGTGGATTAACAGGGCAAATTCTTTTGGCTTAGAACGAATTTCTAAGTTTAAAATAGTGAGATTAGGCACGTATTTCATATTAACCTTATTATGTCTTCATTATTTCTATGGTGATAATGCGTTTGTATATTTTCAATTTTAGAGAATGAAAAAATTTGTTTTTACCATAGTTGGATTTGGGATTGCTGTTTTGATTATGCTAAATCTGTTCAAGGCAACACTACCATTTTATTGGGCCAATGAGGAGTTTTGTGACAAGATGGAGCTTTTCAATGCAGACGATTCAGGTTTTGACCTTATTTATATTGGTCCAAGCGCAGTAAAACGTGAATTCATTCCAAGTGTGTTTGAGTCAAGTCTAGATACCTTGGAAATTCGTGCATTTAATTTTGGTACAGCTGGTGTTTACTATGCGGAAGAGAATTACTTGGTTAGGAATGCGATGACCAATGAGGCATTTATTGATGTTGAGTATGTTCTGGCATTCGGCCAAGAACCAAAGAAAATAATGGACGATCATTTTCATAAGCTTAGAATCAAATATGCGCTTGATTGGCACTCATACATTTCTTGTTTGAGATATTTTTATGAAAAGCAGGACATGCAACAGGTCTATAGGTATACGATTATGTTTATTGAAAACCAGTTGTGTATTGGAGAGATTTTTGAGATGGTTGAATGGCATTTTACTGAATTTGGTGTCCCCGAAGAATTGCATGAATTAGCTGGATATGTTCCCTATGAATGGTCAGTTAGTAACTCAAAAAAGTCGAGTAATCAGCATGATAAATTTCTCAATGAGCATGAAGAAGATAAATTTATTCCAGGGTTCAGAAAGAAACCATCAACAAAGAATGGCATCAGAAAAGCATCAAGCTCTGAATTTGTTCTCATTAAAGATTTGTATCTTCTAAATGAAATTGCTCGTATTTCAGAGAAGACATTTATACCAGTGTATGAACCTAATATGAACGACTTTATAGGGTTAGATAGCTTGCAGGTTATTTACTTTGGAGATGGAAAGAACTATCCTGAATATTTTGCAATCGAGAATAGATGGGACTTTAAGCACCTGAATGAAAAGGGAGCAATCTTTCATTCAGAATTGCTTGCAAAGCTTTTTGAGAATGAGATTTCAGGAGTTACTGGACAGGATAATGATGAAAAGATAAAGGGAGGCAACAAGAAAAATGATAAAGCAAAATCTAAGAAGAAAAAGGGTGAAAAGAAGATAAAGGGGGACAAAAAGAAAAAGCGAGGGGTGAAAAAGGATAAGAGAAACGACCGAGGTAAAAAGACAGACACATCGAAAAAGTCCAAAAAAAACTCTAAGAAAAAGTCTAAAAAGAGAAAGGCATCAATTAATTGATGCCTTTCTCTTATAACTTATCTTTTTCTTCTACTTGGAAGAGATAAACACTTTTTTGGTTATTACTTCAATATTTGTTTCAATCGCAACAAAATAAATTCCAGAAGCAAAAGAAGAGACATTTAGCGAAATTCTCGAAGACCTTTCAGTCTCTTCTATGGATAAAAGACTGCCGTTGATATCATAAAGACTAACTTTCTCAATCTTGATATTGTTATCGTTTGAGTTGACGGTTAGTTCATTATCTAAAACTAAAACCGTTACGTTGCCGATAACATCAATTTTCTCAACGCCTGTTGTATGATCGTCTCTCGTGGCCCCACTGTTATTTCCAATCTGACATTGAGCCCCAAAGGATGTTATTGCTAATAAAAATGTAATTAATGCTTTCATAAATGAAAAATTATTGAAGTTGCGAAGTTAAGTAAAAATCTTATTTGGTCGAACCAGTTAATGATGATAAATTTTGTTGGGCTAAATAATAGCTTGAATCTACCTGAATAGCCTTTAAATAATGAATTTTAGCGAGATCTGTTTGTCCTTTAATTTGATGTGCAAAACCTAAATTATTGTGTAATCGTGCTGAATTAGCCCCTTTAGCAATGGCTTTTTTAAATTGATCAATAGATTCATCGGCTCTGTTGAGTGAAAGATAAATGGTGCCCAAATCAACATTAGGCTCTGGGTTGCCTCTGCTGAATTTGACAGCTAGTTTGTAGTATTTGATAGCATCGTCAGGGCGATTGTATTTCTCCATCAAATAGCCCATATTTTGTAAAGAGACAACATCCCGAGGCTCCAGTTTTAGCCCTCGAGAAAGCAGTGCTTGAGCTACGGTTAAACCCCCTCTATTTGTATGAATAAGAGCCATTGCTGATAAAGAGGGCACATGCGTTGAGGATAATGATAGCGCCCTAGAATATTCGGCTAATGATTTGGTAGTATCTCCATTTGTTAAATGAATGTTGCCCATGGAGTAAATGGACCTATAACTCGATGGATTCGATTTGAGAGCGCTGCTCCACAAAGTCACTTTGTTTGCCCAATTTGAATTTCTGACTGTTGTTCTTACAAGAAGTGATGTGAGAACGATAACGAGAAAGAATAGCCCCCATTTTCTCTCAAGTAAAGGGATCATGATGAAGGAAAATAATAAGCTGATTCCTATCATTGGCATATACATTCGGTGCTCTACCATAATGTCTTTTAATGGGATCAATCCACTTTCTGGCAAGAAAGAAACATAGGTAAATAAGATTCCTAAGCTTACCAAAGGATATTTTACTCTAAAAAACCATGCCACTGCAATGGCGAAGGAGTGACCACATATCGTCAGAATTAATTGATATGTTTCAATTTTAGGCCAAATTGATTGAACATGATCAATGGATAAGTTTGAGGGCCACAAGACCAAGCTCAAATATTTGAATACCACGATAGACTGAGTAGCTAAATAATTTAATGACCCAATCCTTGGCGTATCTATTGATCCGGGTATTGAAAGAGCAATTAGAAATATTCCTATCAACCCTGCTATGAAAAATGAATTCCATTGAATTTTTGCGGACTTGTTTTTAATGACTAAAAACTCTAAGATTTGCAGGAATGGCATAATACAGATTGATATTGGCTTTGAAAAAAGGGCTAACATGAAACTAACAAAAAGCCCAATTCGTAATGGCCATGCAGATTGCGTATCTTCTGGGTTGTTCCTTAGTTTAAGAAATAGAATCAAAGAAAGTAGGCTAAAACCGACACTCAGCAGAGTCATTCTTTGTGTTATATAGTTTACCGATTGTGTCTGAATGGGATGGAGCAGAAACAGAGACATAGCAATTAAACCCGCCAAATGTTCCTTTCCGTTGTTCAAGGTTAAACGCCATATTAAAGCGATGAATATGTATAACAAGAAACCATTGAGAATATGTAATATCAAATTGATAACACGAAAAGCCTTTGGGTTTTGTGAGTTAAATAGTTTTTCGTTAACAATAAAAGTCCATTTAGAAAATGTTCGTTCGCGAACATGATCAATCAATGAATAATCTGAAGAATTGAGGGAAGAAAATCTTAATTCATTATATACAACATTATTTTGATCGTCAAGAATAAAGGGGCCATTCATTGAAGGAGTGAAAACTAAAACCACAAAAACACACACAAATAGAAAGGACCATTTACTGTGCGCTAGTTTCTTTAAAAACAAAAAAGTCATAGCCAAAGATGAGGGATTTATCGATAGCATATAATCTTCGTCTAGAATCTGAAGTTGCTACTTTTAGGCGAATTGAATCAACAATGACTTAGATTCGTATAAGCATGGGAAATGAAAAGCTTGAAACACTAGTAAAGAACCTTCATACTAAATTCTATGGAATTTGGTATGAAGATCTTCATCATTTGGATGATGTTCAATTAATGGATCATTGGGCCAATTACGGTAAAATGGAAGGAAGGTCGCCTAATCCAACAGAACTGTCTCAAAGAATGCATTGGCCTGTGTCTGGAGATGAATGGGAAGGTGGTTTAGAATCTCTCTCTTCTGAAAGAGACATTGCAAGAAAACAACTCATCGAATTTATTCAGTTAAGGTTGATCGGAGGAACAAAACGTGAACGAAATCCCAAATTGAAAGATGTTTTGTTTGACAGGTCTTTTTATAAAAATTGGTATCCTGACCTTTCTTCTTTATCGGATGAACAATTAGAAAAGCACTGGCAAGAGAATGGAAAGAGTGAGGGTCGATTCGGCTGTTTTCGCGCCATGCTTGCGGCAGAAAATTTAGAAGCAGATGACGTACCTGCGGGTTTTGATGATGATGGTTATATAGGACTCAATAAACAGGTCGGTAAATTAAAAGAACGGAATTTCTATTCACTTGCGTATCACTATTTAATCAATGGGCGAGTTTTAGGCTATTCATATTATTTTGATCCTTTCTTTTACCGATCCTTTTATGACGATCTCAATCCAACTTGGAGCGCTTCAGATTTACTCGGGCATTATATAAAGTATGGTACGAATGAAAAGCGCTTTCCAAACTTGGAGGCATATTTAGAAGCCAAATCGGGAGTGCGCTTACTAGCACATTTTAATGCTAAATTAAACGCTGAAAATATTTTAGTTTGGAATCCTCATTTACAAGAAGGGGATTTAACTCATATTCTTTCGCAACTTATTAAAGCTGCCGGAACCCAACGAACCCGAATTTTTTTTGAAGACGCACAAAATGCGCTGTTTTATGCCGATTTTGGGGCGATTCTGATGCAAAATGGGGAGCATGATAATGCACTCAAAGCATTCTATACGAGTCTTTCATTTAGTTGTGAAGTAACTCCCTATGAATTATTAGGGTTGATTTATGGACAGCAAAAAAGAACGGAATTAGCACAAGAGTTTTCAAGGGAAGCTATACGCCTTGGTTCTAAAAGAATAGATGTACTTGACTGCTACCTGTCTTCAAATGATGCTAATATTGATTTCAGCAAGATAAACGAAGTAATAAGCTATGTCCCTAATTATAAAGGATTAGAGAAAATTCGTTTGATTTGCGAGCGTCTATGGAATAAAACCAATGCCAAAAACAAAGTACTTGCCACAAGAAATGACCGCGAAAGCATAAAGTCAAATACAACGAATTATGCGCTCGAAGTGCGCAAAGAATTTTCACATTTCTTTCGAAGATTTTCTACAAACAATGAAGTAAAGGTGCAGTTAAGCTTAAAACGAGTATTAATCGTTGGAGATGAATTTATCGCACAATGCGTTCGTTACAGAATTGAGCAAAAAGCAGCTCAATTAAACAAGGCTGGCTTTCTTGTTGAGCGAATTGGCTGGGACAAGAAGTTGAGTGAAATAGAACGATGTATTCTTCTTTCAGACATAATTATTTTTTATCGGTGTCCTGCAATTCCTTCAGTTTTGGAGGTTATGGAGAAAGCAAAAGCTTTAGGAAAGTTGTGTATTTATGAAATGGATGATTTAATTTTTTCATCGGCCTACCCACCTCCAATTGAAACCTATGGAGCCTATGTAGATGCTGATCAATATACCGAATTATGCCGCAGTTTTTGGCTCTATGGAGAAGCGGCCAAGGCATGTCATTTTGCAATTGGATCAACACGAACCATCGTTGATCTTCTAGATGATTTAGTTCTTTATAAAAAAGGATTTATTCATAGAAATGCCCTTGACCAATACTCTTTCATTCGAGCTAAAAAGCATACCAACGAAAAGAAATCAGTAGACCTATTCTATGGCAGCGCAACGTTTGCCCATAACTCTGATTTTACCTCTGAACTTCTTCCAGTAGTGATAGGGTTGATGAATAAATATGATAACATACGGCTCATTATCGTTGGGCATTTAGAACTTGGAAATTTGTTGCCAAATAACCTGAGAAACAGGGTTAAACTACTGCCTTATATATCGGATACAGGCACATATTTAGAACTGCTAAGCCAGTCAGATATTAATTTGGCAATTTTGGAAAAAAGCAATATTACGGACGCCAAAAGCGAGATTAAGTGGATGGAAGCAGGGGCTCTCGGTATACCTTCTGTAGTTAGCGCTACCTCTAATTATTGTGATGTAATAGAAGAAGGTGAAACAGGGTTTATAGCAGATTCAAAAGAACAATGGAGCTCAAAGTTATCTGCACTTATTGAGAGTGCAGAGCTCAGGAACAGTGTGGGTCTCAATGCGCTGAATTATATTGTTTCGAATTATTCAGAAGAAGCTATGTCTAGAAATATTAACGAAATAATAAGAGAGTGCGTCTCAGAATTTTACAAGGCCGATGCATAAAAAAATGAAAATAGCTATAGTCAATGTTTTTTTTCCACCTCATTCTATCGGTGGAGCAACGAGGGTGGTGGCCGACAATGTTGAATCTTTAAAAAGAAAATATGAAGATCAGGTGGAAGTTGTGGTTTTTTCCTCACACCCAGATCACACGGACAAATACGAATTAGATTGCTATCCATTTCGTGGCTCAAGGGTTTATACTTTAAGTACTAAGTTGATCGATCATCTTGAATGGAATGCAGAAAATGAGGAAGTTGAAAAGGTATTTGAGAAGTTCTTAGATATAGAAAGGCCCGATTTGGTTCATTTTCATTGCATTCAACGTTTAACCGCTAGTATGCTGAAAGCTTCACAGAAAGCAGGAGTTCCATACATTGTTACAGTTCATGATGCTTGGTGGATATCTGATTATCAATTTTTAGTTGACAATCAAGGTGAGGTATTTGTAAATGGTCATGAAGATATCCTCAGTACACCTCTTCCGCCAAGTGGAATTTCGGTGGAAAGGTCTTTAAAACGAAGAATGAAGTTGAAGACCCTTTTACTCGGGGCTAAAAAGGTTTTAGCAGTGTCAGATTCATTTGCAGAGATTTACAGGAAAAATGGATTTCCTCTTTGCGAAACATCAAAAAATGGCGTTTCGAGTGGGATGAACTGGCTTCCGAAAAACACAAGTAATATTGATAAAATAGTATTGGGTCATTTAGGAGGAATGTCAAATCATAAAGGATATGACCTATTAAAAACGAGTATTCAAAATTTAAATAGTGATGGGATTGAATTATTAATTGTAGACCATTCAAAAGGACCTGATTATACTTTAAAATCGAAATGGGGGGCGACTGATGTCACTTTTATTGGACGTCAGCCTCAAGATGAAATTGTCAAAATATATCAAGCTATTGATGTATTAATTGCTGCATCTATCTGGCCAGAAAGCTTTGGATTAGTTTCGAGAGAAGCTATGGCTTGTGGTTGCTGGGTAATTGCATCCGATATAGGAGGAATAGGAGAAGATGTTGAGGAGGGCGTAAATGGTCATCTAATTAGATCGGGGTCAATCGATCAATTAATGGATACTATTAAATTATTAATAGAGAATCCGTCAAAGTACAAAGGACTTTCAAGCACCAATAGTCTGAGGAAATCTGATGAACAAGTTGATGAATTGGTAAAATATCATTATCACATATGATTGAGAATCTATTTTTAAGTGTTGGTGCCATGAAGGCAGGCACAACCTGGCTTTATGAGCAGTTAAAAACACATCCCCGTATCTATTCTACACCCGAAAAGGAAATACACTATTTTGAGCAGGTAAGCGGCAGATCCAATCCTATTTCTTATTCGAAAAGAAGAGATCGAATGATCCAAGTACTTGCAGATAAAAACCAATCCTTCGTTTCAAATAATATTCAGAAAATTCAGTGGTATATACATTTTGGACAGGAGGAAATTATAAATGATGTTTGGTATCAAAGACTGTTTGAAGAAGCTGCACAAAGACCGGATATTTATTGTGCAGATTATTCTAATCTATATTCATTACTTGAGCACAAAGGGTGGGAAAGAGTGCGACAAAATTGTAAAAGATTAAGAGTCATATATACTTTAAGAGACCCCTTGTCGCGAATTTGGTCTCATTACAAGTTTCATTTGCAGTTTACTGGATTAGGAGATAGAATAATTGAGAGCGGAACTGACCGTTTCAAAGGGATGTTAGACAATGATTGGTTTTGGAATCATGCATGCTATGATCAGTGTTTAGAGCGCTTAAACAAGTTTTTAAGTAAGGAGGAATTAAAAATATTCTACTTCGAAGATTTCAGAAATAAGCCTCAAGATTCGCTGAATGAATTGTGTAATTTTCTTGAAATTGAAGCTTTTCAATTGAATCCATCTTCGGATAAAGCGATAAATGCGTCACCCGAAATCAGCATGCCGGCTGAATGGGAGGAAATTGCTAGAGAGAAGTTAAGACCTACCTTAACAAATCTATACAGTAGAGGAATAAATCATGAAAGTTGGAATGTTGAATGAGTAAAAACGCCCCAGATTTTTTAGGAATTGGGTTACAAAAGGCGGGAACCAGCTGGCTATATGAACAGCTTAAAGCACATCCGGCTCTTTGGCTACCAAGGAGAAAAGAAATGCATTTTTTTGATGCGTTGTCTAATGAAGATTGGAACATAAGGCGGCAAAGAAGAGCGTTAAAGAACATTCCTGACCTGGTTAGCAAGCTTCAAAACGAAGACCAAAGGAATGAAACGTTGGATGATCTTGAAGAAAATGTGCACTTTGCTCGATTAATCAATGATGTCGATTGGTATCGTGATTTTTGGCGTAAAGTGGCTGATCAAGGTCGAATAGTTGGAGAAATAACACCTTCATATTCCATTTTACAACCAAAGATTATATCACAAATTAGAAGTGAGTTTGACATAAAAAAGCTCATTCTGATTCTCAGAGATCCAGTGGAGAGAGGTTGGAGTCAGTACAAAATGATGACTGAAAGAAAATCAAATGATCCCGAAAAAGTTTACATGAAGAAAAAATTGGTAGAAAGGGGTCATGCCAAATCTATTATTGAGAATTGGGAGGCTCATTTTGAGCCAGAAAGGCTGTTCATAGGATTTTATGATGACATAAAAGACAGACCATTTTGGTTTTTAAAAAAGCTTTGTGATTTTCTCCAGGTAGAATTTAAAGAGCATTATTTCCCAAATGCAAAAACACCGGTCAGGGTATCGCGAAATGAAGAATGCCCTGAGCATATTCTAAATTATTTTGTGTCTCAATACCAAGAAGATCTCAAGTATCTTGCACATCGGTTTGAAGGTCACGCTTCTCAGTGGGTGTCCCGATATTCATAGAATCCACTATTTTATCCACTTGTGTAAAAAGAGCTAGAGCATGCTCCAAAGCCTCTTTTTTCATACACATTATTGATAGATTCTCGCCAGAATTATATGGCAAATCGTCAACATGTAAATGAGTCATATCCCCATTAAAATACGTTTCAGCAATTTTTTTATTACTCTGAAATTGGTCGTCTAGTATATCTTTTGCAATATCATTGGGAAGCAGTGTATATGACTTTTGATCTTCCCAATTATTCGTCTGGTCCATAAACCAACGCCCCCATCGCTTAATTGCTTTGCGTCTTTGTCTCGCTGAATTGAACATTGGTGAGGTTATTTTCCCAAACAGCTCTCCTGCGTAAATAATTGCCCTTAATTGATCAAGATTAGGTTTCGTGTTTGTTTGGTATTTCAACTCGTCAATTTCAGCCATTGAGACTCCAAGACAGCTCATAAAGCTTCCTATGAGACCTTGTTTTGCGTCTTCTTCAAACTTCCTTAGTATAAGTGAGTCCTGACCAAAATGAGATTTAATTGCTTCGCAAAGATTCCAATTGTCTATAAATCCTTCATAAGGAAAGTCTCTTATATCTATCATCCCATTTCCACCTTTTGCGGCTTCAATAAACAGGGATTCAAATCTTTTATCTGAACGTCTTAGATAGAGAATGAATTTGACTGTATGCCCTTTATTTACCAAGTCCGTAAAATTCAAATGCCAATGATCAATTTCAGAAATATCTCTGGAAAAAAATTCAGAGCTTAAGACTGTTATCGGAGCATCTGAATTGTCTATTTTTCGCATTAATCGTGACCATTGATTTTGTCGTTTCTGGCTGTTTTCTTTCCCATTCACCCAAAACGTAAGATTATGATTTCTGTGAGCAAAAGGAACTAGAACTCCTTTCGTTTTTAAATACTCCACATTATCAATGAGATAATCTTGAATTGTAGTTGTACCGGTTTTATGGAGACCAATATGTACATAAATTGTTTTCATGGATCTAATACGTCTGAAGTGTTTTCTTGAATTGGGTCAAGTATTGTTGAATTTGCTCTATAGAATTGAATAGCCTCTGTAGCATTATCAAACTCGATGACCCTCCCAGACATAATTACAAAAACCCTATTACAATATTTTCTTATAGTTTCCATATTATGACTTATAAGCACTACCGTTTTGTCTTTGAGTAGAGATTGGTCAAAGACTTTTTGAGCTTTTTGCTTAAATGATTCATCTCCCACACCTCCAAAAAATTCATCCATTAATAAAAGATCCGTTGAAACTTGCACAGCTACAGCAAATGCAAGTCTCGCTCTCATTCCTGTAGAGAAGAACTTTAATTGGGTATCAGCGAAGGTTTCCAATTCTGCAAATTCAATAATTTGGCCAAACTGTTTACGAATTTCGGCTAAAGAAACTCCTAGTATTGAGGCATTCAGAAAAACGTTTTGACGTGCAGATAATTCTGGATTAAACCCCATGCCTAAACTCAGCCGAATGAAACTGCCTTTCCTTTTTACAGACCCTCCTTTATCAGGACGAATAGCGCCAGAAATCATATGCATCAAAGTGGTCTTTCCACTGCCGTTTTTCCCAATGATACCAATAAAATCTCCTTGATTTATTTCAAGGTATACAGAGTCTAGCACTTTGATTTTTCTTGCCTTCCCCCAACCCAAGAAATTGAAAACTTGTTTTGGAATGCTTTGCACGTTATGATCAAAAACGGTGTAGGTCTTAGAAACGTTTTTAATTGAAACAATATTATCATTTTGGCTATTCATACTCGCTCTACTATTTTATAGGAGAATCTACTAATTAAAGCATAGCCGATTATAACAAAAGCAATTCCATAAGCGAAATCCAACGCAAAAACCGTTAGGTCAACCGAAGAGTTGTAAAGCATAACATTTCTAAGGTTTACCAGAATTCCAGTAATTGGGTTTCCATAAAGCATGAAAGGATAGGTTGTATAAACATACGTGGCATCCCAAATGATAGGGACAGTCCAAAACCCCAGTAGCAGAGAAATGTCCCACACATGTTTCAAGTCACTGAAGTAAAGGTATATCGTAGAAAGGATCATGCTAACACCAATTACAATTAAAAACAGATTGGCAAACAAGGCTATTACAAGCAAAGAGTTAACGGAAAAAGATACTTCAAACCAAAAGCTAATCAAACAAAAGATTAATATATTCAGCCCAAAGGAAACGGAGGTACTGAGAGCAGAGGCGATGAATATGTCTGACTTTGCCATTCCAACATTTTGGATGAGATACTTTTTACCACGTAAAAGAGAAACCCCCTTATTTGTGTTTTCTGAAAAGTATTGCCAGATTGTAATTCCCAAAAATAGATAGAGAATAAACTGGGGGTCACGGTTTCTGAATATCAGGTATGAAAAGGCCAAATAATAGATCAAAATCCTAAATAAAGGATTCAAGAATGCCCAAACAACGCCTAGACTGGACCCATAATAGCGCTGATAATACTCTGTTGAAGCGAGCATTCCAATGCGTTCCATTCTAAGCTTAAGTGGGCTGTGATTTGGGGGATTAATCAATTAATTAAACTTTGGTTCTAAGATATGCACTTCTATTGTAAAATTCTGATTTTATGCACTCATAGGCTCTATTTTCAAGTTTGCAATCTAATTCAATTTGAGACTTCAATTCCTCAGATACAGTGAACTCTGGAGATGCCTGGTTAGAGAATATCTTTTTGCCCAAGTCTAAGTTCAACGCATCTGAAATCCAAGCAATTGATCGGTCAAACTCTTCAACAATACCGAATGCAGAGAAACGATCAAGGGTTTTAATCAGCTTTGTTTCATTGAAGTTGGATGATTTAGAATTGATTAAATGTGCAGTTTTGTATTCTCTGTTTTTCAATACTCTAAGTTGCAGATTAACTAGAGAGTTTTTGTGTTTAGAGTAAATATCTTCCAGCGATAATCCATTACAACTCTTATCATTCTTTTTAAGGTGTTTTAAATGCGAAATGACTCTTTCTGCAGGGCGCCTGAAAAAAGTAACGAGATTTATCTCCATCAACCAATGGTCGGCAACTAGCATGGGATAATGACCATTTATTAGCTTTAGTTTATTTAATCGATCTAGTTTAATGCTAAATATCTCGTTAAGGTCAGGATACAGCCCTGAGTTACTTCTTATGTCTTTCATGTTAGGAAACACTTCTCGTTCCAAAAAGCAAGCATCAAGCATTAGCCTCAAGGAGGTGCCGGCAGTTTTAGGGATATGAACAAAAAAAACCAATGGTTGCTCTGAGCTCCCTCTTATCAGTGTTGGGTTATTTGATAATGGTTGTTTCGTGTTAGAATCTCTAATTTCAATTTTGTGATTCAGCTTTGTTGACAAATGGAGATCGATCGTAAAACCATGATTAATTGAATTGAATGCCTTTTTCTGTAATTTTTTCCTTGGTTCGTTTGAAAGGTATTCTCCGATAATTTTATCATCCAATAAACATTCAATTTTCCTTGGCTCTTCGCTGCTTGATGCTCTGCACCAACCACGAAGCTTATGATTAACATATCTTCCTATTTCACCTTCAATTAGTTCTTTATTCATCGCAAGCTCAAGTCTTCTCTATCTAGAGATAAATTAGGGTTGTAGTAAGGATCGGATTCTATCAAATATCTCCATTTATTCTTCAAGAAGGTTCCTTCTTTTTGCAGTCTCGCTATTTTTTCGGGGGTATTTTCATACCCTCTTGATTTAGATTCGTAATGATAGAGTTGTGCATAAGGAGTATAAATCACTTTAAGACCTTGTTCTCTAACTTTTAAACAGTAGTCCACGTCATTCAATGCGATTTTTAAATTTTCTGCGTCAAAACCTCCTAGCGAAATGAACAATTTTCGATGAGTCAACAAGCAAGCGCCCGTAACAGCAGAATATTGGCGAACTAGTCCTTGACTAAAATGCCTGCATTCATCGGCTGGAAAATGTCTGAAAATATGACCAGCAAACCCTCCAATTCCGAGCACTACTCCTTGATGCTGCACAGAATTATCTTGATACCTGAGGTTGGCACCAACCACTCCTACGTTCTTACGTTTTATATGACTCACCATTTCAGTTAGCCAATCGGCATTGATCACAGTTGTGTCGTTATTTAAAAAAAGCAGGTATTCACCCAGGGACTGCTCAGAAGCAAAATTATTAATGGCCGAAAAATTGAACTCTTTTGAAAACTTAATGAGGCGTATTTCCTTATTTGAATGGAGCTTTTTAAGTAGGGATTTAGTCTCATTTAATTCGCTGTTATTATCGACTAATAATATCTCAAAATTTTGGTATGTGGTTTTTTCAAGGATACTGGAAACACAATTATCTAACAATGCTGGATGATCTTTAAAAGGGATAATAATGGAGACTAATGGTTCCTCGTCAAGTTTACGTTCAATTCTGTACGCCCCTTTCCAGGGCCCATCTTTTACTTCGCCAGCAATACCATGCCTCTCAATGTAACCTTCAACAGCCCGTTTGCCCGCGAGGAATGCATATGGTTTTTCATCATGAGAAAGTGCTGTACTGCCGGGGTGTTGACGCCAACTGTAAAGAACCTTGGGTATGTGAATTATTGAAGAGGTAACATCAATAAGTCGCAGTAAGAAATCATGATCTTGAGCCCCATCAGTGCCCTTTTGGAGCCATGATACTTTTTCGCCAGTAGCTTTTCTGACTACGCATAAGTGACTTATATAGTTGTTGGAGAGCAGTAAATCTTCGTCAAAATCACTTTTGAAGTAAGGTCCGAAACGCTTGCCTTTAGGGTCAATTTTATCTTCATCTGAATAGAAGATATCTGCATTTGGATGGTTATTAATTGCTTTTGCTACTTCCATAAAAGCAAAGGGCTCTATAGTGTCATCATGATCCATGAAAGCAACAAAATCGCCTTGCACATAGGAAATAGCTTGGTTTGTAGCTGCGCTTATCCCTTGTCTTTCATTGCCTTTTACAAGTATTATTCGGTCATCTAAAGACTGGATTTTGTCCAAAGCATTTAAAGTATCAGAGCTTGAACTCCCATCGTCATAGATAACAACCTCGAATCTTTCATACCACTGATCAAGCACTGAATGAATGCAGGGATAAAGCCATTTAAGAGGAGTGTTATAGACGGGGATAACAACAGATATTTTAGGTGTATAAGACAATTTTTCAATAGTCTTATGGACCTGATAATCATGTTTGGCTTGAGCATATTGTTGAATCAGAAATTGTTCGTAAGAATCTGCTTCAGCAGTCAACAAAAGTTTAAATCTGTAAGGCTCAAAAAAGTATGATTTAATCCGTAAAAATGTTCTTTGGGGAGACTCATTGGAAATGCTGTCACGTGTCATGCGCAAGAGCTCAGAACAAACAAGAATTATATTTTGAAGAAAATTCAATGGGCAGGATTCTATAAACGTAAAAAGGCCTGTAATACAGACCTTTTACACTAAATCACGATTGATTTTAAGTTTTATTTCTGTCCTTTTTTCGATCCTTTGTTTTGATCGTGTCCTTCTCTTTCTTCAGAACTAGGCTTCATCCCTTTCAGCAGTGTGATTTGGTCTTCAGATAAGAAGCTAGCTAGAGATTCATGGTATTTTTTATTTATCTCCTTCATGGCTTTTTCTGCCTCACGCATTTTCTTTTTTTCCGTTCTCATGTCTTCCATTTGTACCTTCATAACCTCACGAAGCTTGGCCTCTTGATCCATAGTTAAAGAAAGCTCTGATTTAATTTTTTCTATGCGCTCTTCTATTTTTGTTGTAGAATTTGACTCTTCTGAGGCGTCTGTTGATTGAGCAGAAGCCGTAAGCCCCATAAGAGCAAATAGTGCAATGGCAAAGTATTGTTTCATTATAATTAATTTATTTCCTTACAAATGTAACTAAACAATCATTATAGTTGTGGTTTAATTATGGCTTTAGAAGAAGAAATAGATGCGATCATTCCAAGTACTGAGAAGTCTAAAATACCGGTAATTATTTTGAACTGGAATGGTGTTGAAGACACTATAATTGCGGTTCAATCCCTTGTTTGTCAATCCCTTGTTTCGCACATAATTATCATTGATAATGCCTCTTCAAACCATGAGTTCGAAGAACTGAGGGTGTTCTTTAAATCTGACCCAAGAATTGTTTTGAAACAAAACACTCAAAACCTAGGGTTTGGTAAGGCTCATAACGAAGTTTTTCGTTTGCTCAAACGACAAGGGTTTAAGTATGTGGCATGCCTAAATAACGATGCTATTGCGGATGTAAATTGGATAGAACAGATGGTTAACTGCGTACTTAATCATGAAGCTTCAATGGTTGCGAGCTTAATGGTTATTGAGTCAAAGCGAGATTTAGTTGACACATCAGGACACCAATTATTAAGCACTGGTGAGATTATTCCGAGAGGACAGGGCTTTCCAATAAAAGAATTTTCTGAGTACCAGGAAGTAATTGGAGCTTGCGCAGGAGCTTGCTTGTATGAGATAGATATGTTAGATAAACTTGATTATTTTGATGAGCGATTTTTTGTGGGTTATGAAGATGCTGAATTGGGTCTTCGGGCTTGGTTGTGCGGATACAAGTGCGTCTTTTCTCCAAAAGCTATTGTATACCATAAAATGAGCTCTTCAATAGGGAAAATAAGGAGTACAGCATATTTATCTGAAATTCAAAGTCATATTTTTTATACTTGGTTTAAGTTACTTCCATGGCAAATTGTCGTCATTCAATTACCAGCCATGATTTTTAAGTATTCAATGGTATTACTCATTGACATCGTTTTCTTTCGATTCAAATTTTTGAATGTAATGTTTCAAGGCATAATTCAAACGATTAGACAAAGCCAGCAAATAATGGTTGCAAGACAAACCTTTTATTCTGAGCACAAAGTAGAACGAACTTTTGCTGAAATTCACAAAAACCTTGTCTCCTTTCTTGTTTTTGATCTTAAACGATTTTGGAGGTTTGTAGTTTTAAGAAAGAAATCAGCTCTTGAGAATTGAGAATTGGTGTTTACATAGAGCCATGGATAAGTCAGCGAGCGGGAATAAGCGTATTCACTGAGCACTTGATCAGAGCAAGTGAAAACTCTAGAAATTCATATGTGACCATCGGTTCTCAACAAATGGATGTTCCGAATGAGCACATTCATATTCCCAAATGGAAAGCATCACAATTGAATGTATTGAAGTATTTAGGATTGGCGAAAATTGACTTAGTAAAACATCAATTGGACTGCATTATCGATCCCGGACACTTTGCTTGTTTAGGATTATTCAAAGGAACGCCTAGGGTTGTAATAGTTCATGATGTTACGCCTGTTTTAATGCCAAAGTTTCACAGAGCTAAAAGTGTGATAGCTCATAGACTATTTATGAAACGGTCACTAAAGCAGTGCAATAGTATTATTACAGTATCTCAGAACACTAGAAACGATGTCATTAGATATTATGGATGCGCAGAAAAAACTAAAAGCATATATCCTGGGGTAAGAGACCTTTCACAAACCGAGGACAGTGGTTTGAGGCAACAATTTGATGCTTCTTTTATATTGGCCGTTGGCACTTTAGAACCAAGAAAAAATCACAAAACTCTAATTGAGTCGTTCGATATTTTTTGTTTAAATGATAAACAAACGCAACTGTATATAGTAGGTGATGAAGGCTGGAAAGTGAATGTCCACGAACTTATTAAAGCGTCTCCGAATAATAATAGAATCAAATATTTTGGATATGTATCTAAGTCAACGCTTAAGCATTTATATAGTCATGCGTTGTTTAGTATATATGTCTCATTTTATGAAGGCTTCGGTTTTCCGGTTATAGAATCCATGAAAATGAAATGTCCAGTGATATCTAGTGACCTAGGCTCCATGAAGGAAATTGCAGGAGGGGCAGCAATTCTTGTTGATCCTCAATCAAAAAATGAAATATCTAATGCAATGTTTAGGCTTGCAACTGACCCTCAGTTAAGACATCATTTGATAAACGCAGGCATAATAAAGGGAAAACAATTTGAATGGTCACATTATATCACACAGTTGGATAGAGTTATTGCTCAGTATGGGTGAGAGATTTGTATTGAACTAAATATTGATTAGCCGCATTTTCAATAGAAAACTCTGTTGGGGGTTGATACTGGAATTTATTGGCCTCGGCATCTAAAATGGCTCTAAATAAGCCTTCAGCGGAGTAATCCTCAAAACAAATTATTTTACCACCAGCCACCTCACGCAATGCGCCTTTACCACTATGAATTATTGGTGTTCCTAAGGATGTTGCTTCCGCGGCTACAAATCCAAACCCCTCAGAATAGGAGGGGATAATAATGGCTTTGGCGTTTTGAATCAGCTGAACCAAAGTAGTGTCATCGATATTATGAAGTAGCTCAACTTTTTTAGCATCAATAGAAGCTTCGATTGTCTGGCGAATGAATTTCAATATAGGTTGAGGTGTAGTAGCCGTGACCATTTTAAACTCTAGGTTTTTTTTAGACTTAGCCGCTAGTTCTATTGCTCCAGCCAGAACGTCTATTCCTTTTGAAACCCCCAATCGGCCTACAAATAAATAGTATTCCCCCTGCACCTTTGAAGATGACCTATTCATGGACCTCTGGCCATTATAAATAGTAGTAATTGAACGCTTTGGTAGCCGCTTTTTAATTCTTCCTGTAGTATACTTAGATACACCAACCATTTTGTTAAATGGCAGCATCATTATAAGCTGTTCCAAGCTCCAAAAAACAGTGCGCTGGAAGGTGTTTAAAAAGGGTAATTGCCACCATATTTCATTCCAATATTCGTGAATTGTTAAAACGATAGGGGTTGATGTGGTTTTAGAAGCAATCCAGGCGGGCAAAGAGGCGTTGTAGGTTGAGCTATGGATAATATCATGTTCTTTGGCCATCTTAATTGCTCTACTTATAGACTTAAAGCTAAAGTGATACCTGCTTCTAGATTTTATTCTTAAAATCCTGATTGGGCCAATAAACTCCTCTAGAGGTAAATCATCATATGCAGCAGTTAGAACAGTAACTTGAATCGATTTTAGTGCAAGAGACTCAGTAAGGTGGTAAAATAGCTTTTCGACTCCACCGTGGTATGGAGGAAAAAATTCTAATATGAATAGAACCCTCACTTTTTTGCGTCTAATTCTTTTTCGTTAGGGAAAACCTTGAGCTTTAAAAAAGATATTTCTTGGGCAAGCGTTGAAATCTGATTGGCTTGCTTGGAAATTATGATCGAAAATTGAATCATAATCATAAACAGGGACATGATTAGAATGATAAAAATTGCCGCGGGGGCATATGCTACTCCAATCGTTTTTGAAATATATTCGAGACTTTCTCTCCAAACGGAAAGCACCAAAAATACTCCTCCAAAGAATAGCCAAAGTAGGGAGTAGTCTTCACGCAGCCTTTTTTTCCGAACCAAATAAATAATAAAGGACAAGAAGAAAAGACTTCCTATTACTGCTAATATTTGAAACCTGTCTATATCAACAGTCGGATCAAACTTCATTTGTGTGTCTATATTTAATCTGAGGTCGCATGGCTGAAATGATCATTCCAAGAAGAACACTAATCATGTAGAATGCAGCTTTTTTTTCAATGGATGACTCCCCGCTATTTCTTGGATTCATGAGTGTAGAGATCTCATGAATCTTAAAATTATTCTTGTGCAGTAAAATAATTGATTCAGGCTCAGGGAAATGGATGGGATAGTTTTCTGCAAATAGTTTGATGGCATCACTATTAAAGGCTCTAAACCCTGATGTAGGGTCTTTTATTCTTTTTCCTGTCAGCAGTTTGGCAGTAATACTTATCAAATTGATGCCAATCCTGCGAGCATAAGACGATTTGAATTGTCCGGAAAAACTGCTAATGAATCTCGACCCAATAACAACGTCTGCATTCGTTTCCTTCATTCCCCAGAGCAGTGTTTTTATTTCATTTGCCACGTGCTGGCCATCACTATCGAACTGAACGGCAATAGAGTATTCATGTCTATAAGCATGCAATAATCCGGATTGAACACAGCCTCCTATTCCCAAATTGATGGGTAAGTCAATTACAATATTTGGTTGCCTAAGAGCCACTTGTAATGTGTTATCCTTAGAATTATCATTCACTACAATAATGTCCCAATTCCCTGGGTTTTGTGAATGAAGATCATCAAGTACATTGCCAATAGACATGGCCTCGTTGTAAGCGGGCACGATAATAGCTACTCTGCCAAGACCTTTAGCAGACCTGGGAGAACTTGGAGAAACGGGGCGTTCTGCAGTCAATTCCACCTACTAGAAAGTAATTAGGGTTAGTTTATTAATCATTAATCAACACTTTAGAAACATATTTATCCGATCCGCTGATTAATTCTAGAACATACAGGCCATTTTTAATAAAAGGGAGTGAAACAGTGATGTTTATTTCACCAAATCTTGAAGAAGAAGTTTTAGAGAACAATTCACGCCCTTGCAGATCCAAAACACGAATTGTAACCGGAATTGACGAGCCATTATCATAGCTGACTGTAAAGTTTCCAGAATTTGGATTTGGAATAACTTTCACCTTTCGAGACTTATCCCAGAGAGGGTTAACACCCGTATTACTGTCTCCTAAAGTATCTTCAGTGATTAAAATTTGTTGATTCGCATTGAGATTATAATGCACTTGCTTTCTTCCTCCTGGCCATATTACCACAATGGAATCAACCATTTCTGCTGAACCAAGACCAATATGAGCGGTTGTTTCGTGCTGAGATCGATAGCTGGACCCGCCATCTATTTCATGAACCCATTGATCATCACCAACAAATATTTGCAAGTGAGCGCCAAAGCCATCTCTATTGCATTTAATGCCTTCAAGATCTACGCGAATCCAATTATTATTATTTGAGAGATCATTTCTGAATAAAAGACAATTTGCTTCTTCGGTAGTGTCTTTTCGCGCCATAGCCACAAAAATGTCGAGGTCGCCATCGTTATCATAATCTCCGTATACCATGGCACGGCTCATTCCTGCATCATCAATTCCTGCAGCAACTGAAATATCATCAAAACCACCTGATGCATTGTTTAAATACAATTTATTTACATTGCTATTTGTGCTCGGGAGAAAAATGCCAATTTTTCCATCTGCCACAAATAGATCTTGATACCGATCGTTGTCAACATCCAAAAATGCCGTTCCCCAGCTAACTTTAGGGAAATTAGAATTGGGCAGAGAATCGTCTTCAACATTTAAAGCTTCAGCAACGTTTACAAATTGCCCATTGCCTTGATTTTGCATTAATAAGTTGCTGTCAATAGAGGAGAAGTAATAGTCTAAATCCATATCATGATCATAGTCTCCTATGGCGACACCCATTCCGTAAATCTCTTGATTCATGTTGCTAAAGTCTCCAACATCAGTAAAGGTGTCTAACGGAAATTCATTTCTGTAAAAACCATTTGGCTCAACCCACATTCCAAAATCATTGACCGCTATTGCATCCATATCTGAGTCATTGTCGTAGTCAGTGAAAGCAGGCACCAATCCACAACCAGCATCATCAACCCCATAATTGGAAGCCATTTCGGTAAACGTCAAGTCGCCATTGTTGATGTATAACAAATTATCAAAGCACGTATGGGCATACCCTATGGTTTCGTTGGCTGCGTTTTTGATGAATTTAAATTGGTCTACCCAGCTTGTAACATAAACGTCTAAGTATCCATCTAAATTGACATCGCCAAACACTGCTCCATGTTTGTGCCTGTCTTCATCATTAAATCCCGCAGTTTCTGAGATGTCAGTAAAAGTTCCATTACCATTATTAATGAATATCCCGCTTTTTGAGCCAAAACCAGTACATAAAAAAATGTCTCTATCTCCATCATTGTCAATGTCACCAGTTGTTACGCCATAAGTCGTCAAATTAGCCGTAAATGCAAGCTGCGCAATGTTTGTAATATTGGTAAAATTTCCAGCACCATCGCCCGCATAAAGAACATCATCTCTTGTATTGCCCCCGGTCAAATACAAATCCAAGTTGCCATCGTTATTATAATCAAAAAATGCTGCACCACCACCGAAAAGGTTCATCGAATTCATGACGTAATTTATCCCAGAGGCTTGACTAACTTCTGTAAATGAAGTCTGTGCTCTAACACTGAAAGTGAAGGTGAACAAACAAATTGAAATGCAAAATCGAGTAATATTATTATAACAAGAAATCAACTTTAGCAGAACTTTCATTAGGCCTAGCTTTTAGGCGAAGATCATAATTTTTTTTCTTTCCTGCTTTGCTAACTTTGGGGATTCTGTTAAAAGCAAAATTTAACTACTTATGAATTATTTAAGTCGATTACTTCTATTAATCAGTCTTGCGCCTGCAGTATGCGTTAATGCACAGCCTGTCCATCATTCAGTGGCTAGAGAATGGAACGAGGCATTGCTTCATTCAATCAGAAAAGATTTTGCGAGACCCACTGTCCATGCCAGAAACCTTTGGCATACATCCGTAGCAATGTATGATGCATGGGCGGCCTATACCCCTGCAGCTGAGAACTATTTATTAGGCAACACAATCGCAAATTACAATTGTCCCTTTGACGGTGTGTTGATCACGAAAAACATTAAGGAATCGCAAGAAGAAGCCATAAGCTATGCCGCTTATCGATTGCTTAAAAGTAGATTCCAGCATTCGCCAAACCCAGAAGAAACCAATAGCTATTTAGATTCGCTCTTCTTGGTTTTAGGCTATGATTCAAATATGGTCTCAACTGACTACAGTACTGGAGACCCGGCAGCCTTGGGGAATTATATTGCTCAAGAATTGATAAATTTTGGCCTGCAGGACAGTTCAAACGAACAGTTATTGTATCAGAACCAGTATTACCTTCCCGTTAATCCTCCCCTCGTAATGGCTCAATCGGGTAATCCAGAAATAGAAGACCCGAATCGATGGCAGCCACTTAGTTTGGATGTATATATTGATCAGTCGGGCAACATAATTCCAGGAGGTACAGCTTCGTGTTTGAGTCCTGAATGGGGTGAAGTAGTTCCTTTTTCACTCAATCAGAACGATTTAACCACATATTTCCGCGATGGACACGCTTATAAGGTATATCATGATCCAGGTCCTCCTCCTTATTTAGATACAATTGGTGGTGGCCCCGAATCCGATTTGTTTAAAAAGGCCTTTACTATGGTGGTGAAATGGTCTTCGCATTTAGATACTGCAGATGGCGTCATGTGGGATATTTCGCCAGGTTCAATAGGTAATATTCCGTGGTATCCCAGCACTATGGATAGCTTGTTTTATTTTTATGATTATGAAAACGGAGGAGATAATAGTTTGGGTCATTCTATAAACCCAATTACAGGCCAACCATACACTCCACAGTTAGTTCATAGAGCTGATTATACAAGAGTGCTTGCGGAGTTTTGGGCTGATGGTCCAGATTCTGAAACTCCTCCAGGACATTGGTTTACTTTATTGAACTATGTAACAGATCATCCACAACATGATTCTAGGTGGATGGGAGATGGTCCTCTTAGAGATAATTTGGAATGGGACGTTAAGTCATATTTCACTTTGGGAGGCACAATGCATGACGCTGCTATATCGAGCTGGGGAATAAAAGGCTGGTATGATTATGTAAGACCAGTTTCAGCTTTTCGGTATATGGCGGATCAAGGCCAATCTTCTGACCCAGCACTTCCTAATTATTCCATCAATGGCCTTGAGTTGGAGCCGGGATTTATTGAGATGGTTGATTCAGCTGATGCAATTGCTGGAGCCCTCTACCAGAATGTAGGAAAAGTAAAAGTAAGAACTTGGATGGGGCCAGATTTTGTTTTAGATCCAGCTGTGGATCAAGCAGGAGTAGATTGGATTCTAGCAGAAAATTGGTGGTCATTTCAACGACCTTCATTTGTTGCCCCCCCTTTCCCTGGTTATGTTTCTGGACACTCTACTTACTCTAGAGCCGCTGCCGAGATTATGGAAAAAATGACGGGTAGCGCATATTTCCCTGGAGGAATGGGAGAGTTTGTAGCTAAGAAAAATGAGTTTTTGTTCTTTGAAGAAGGGCCTAGTGAAGACATAACTTTACAGTGGGCAACGTACAGAGATGCTTCAGACCAATGCAGTTTATCAAGAATTTGGGGAGGTATTCACCCACCCGTAGATGATATGCCCGGAAGGTTTATCGGAGAGGCTATATCGGAGGAGGCGTTCATTCTTGCAAATTCATATTGGGAAGACGATACTACTGACCTTGTCAGTGTTGACGCCAACCTGGAGTATGTATCTTCAAGCCATACAGGAGATGGTGCTTTTTCGATTATTTGTACATATGATCGACAAATGGATACCATAGTTTCTCCGATTGTTTCATTTCCAAATGAGAACCCACTTTTGGTTTCACTTTCAGTCAATAATGAATTGACAGGCTGGCAAGATGAATACACTTATGTCGCGTATTATAATGTTGTAGACGAAGGGGAAGTACTGTTTGACATTGATGTAGAAGTGTCTGGAGGCATGGATTTATCGGGGTTTATGCCTGACGGAGTTACGATGCTTGATGAGTTTAACATTGACATGGGTGAGCCTAATGTGGTTTCTGTGAGTCCTTCTCAAGACACAATCAAACGCGATCAAGCAGGGCTTGCTGGATTTACTTTAACAGTGAGTTTTGATGAAGAAATGTATAGATGGTCTCAACCGAACATAGAATTATCGCAAGAGGCAAATTCAAGTTTGACTTTGAACACAAACCAAAGCAGGTGGTCCAATGGGCAAACCTTTGTTGCAAGCTATGATGTAAGTCCTGAAACCTGGAAGTGGGATGATGTGGAGGTTTCGGTGACTTCAGCTTATGATTTAGCGGGCAATGTTCACCCTGAATATTCAGAGCAGGCGGTTTTTAACATTAATATTTTTCCACCTCTTGGGTTGGATGATTTTGAAGGGGATCAAACGCTTATAGTTTATCCAAATCCAGTGAAGTTAGGTTCGAGGTTAATCATCAACACCAATAACAGCGATTTTGAAATAATCAAGATCTATGACTTGAATGGACAACTGGTAATGTTTCAGCAAATAGAGAATCAAGATCATGTAGAAGTAGAAACTATGAATCTTGGACAAGGTGAATTTGTTGTGTCTTTGCAATCTCCAAATGGCCAACGATCAGCGAAGGTTATTTTAATCAGATAAGCCCGTAAGCTTTAAAAATATATTATTTCACTATTCAGTGATTATTTTCGCACCATCTACTTAGGGGCGCTGGAGAGGTGGTAGTCCCGATAGCTATTGGGAGGCTGTACGCTTCAACAAAAGTGAATAAAGGAGAGGTGGCAGAGTGGCTGAACGCGCACGCTTGGAAAGCGTGTTTACGGAAACGTAACGAGGGTTCGAATCCCTCTCTCTCCGCAACATGAAAGCGTAACTCCTTGCTTTAAAGGTAGTTGCGCTTTTTTATTATTCAAGTTAGGCAACATTTAGGCAACAAGCACCTATTTACCCTTTTCTAGTGTCCCCAGTTAATTGGTATGCTGTGTTTGAACCCGAGAGGTTTATAGA
>Ga0181607_10000396_pt1 | contig 37561 bp, 33 predicted proteins | sample 041ome_9_FD_132420 | JGI IMG/M metagenome (GOLD analysis project Ga0181607, IMG submission 132420) | Coastal salt marsh microbial communities from the Groves Creek Marsh, Skidaway Island, Georgia - 041413US metaG (megahit assembly) | ecosystem: Environmental > Aquatic > Marine > Intertidal zone...
GCGGGGAGGTTGTTGACTCAGATGCACTTGGGACCTCTCCAGGAAAAAGCACTCGCCAGGTCCAGCCGATGGTGCGGATCTTCAAGTCTGACGACGGCGTCTACGGCTTTTCGATCGACGAGGGATGAGTGCCCGCTGGATGACCGCCGATAACTGAGGTGTAGACTGCAAAGCTGCAGCGCTATACTCACGGTCATGGAACAGCCGACGGCACATCGAGAGCCTCCCGATCGCAGCACAGGAGCCATCGACGAGTTTGAGTCGATGTTCAAGCGAGCGGAACGGTCGCCGTTTCACTACGTTGAGCGGCCAATCGACCTTGTGGCTGTTGTCTCCGACACCGATGCAGCGGCTGCCGAGCAGCTCCAGAATCAGGTCCGTTCGCACTTCACGCGACTCGATAGCCGCACTCGCTGGACGACGATTCCCTCCAGCCAGTACCAGACAGTCAATGAACTTCTCGAGGTGCTCCACGAACTCGATCCTGATCTGCTGGTGACCTCGCGGTGTCTTTCTGAGAAAGCCCTCGTGCCCCAGCACACACTTGGCGTCTATGTCGATGTACTCACACAAGTCACTGAGACTCCAGTCTTGCTCTTGCCGGGCACCGCGCCGCAGCCACGCCCATTGCGTGGCACGCCCTGTCGCAACGTGATGGTGATCGCCGATCACCTCGACGGTGACGACCACCTTGTCAACGCAGCAGCACGCTTTTGTCCAGCTGATGGCACACTGACACTGGCCCACATCGAAGACGACCGCTCGTTCCGGCACATGATCGATGCGATCAGCAGGATTCCACAGATCAACACCGATCAAGCCCGCGAACTGATCGGCGAACAGCTCCTCGCAGTCGCGGAGCACTACATCAAGTCCTGCATCGACGGCCTTGCTGCCTCGCCACTCGCCTGCCGGCCGCAGCAGGTCGTGGAGTTTGGCCACCGCGTGGTTCGCTACCGACAGCTCGTGCAGGAGCACAACGTCGATCTCCTCGTCACCAACACCAAGCAAGAAGACCAGTTAGCGATTAATGGTTTGGCGTATGCGTTGAGCGTCGAACTCACCGAGGTGCCGCAGCTTCTTCTCTAGTGACTCGTCACGGATGACATTCCCCAACCTACTCCTTCTCGCTTCCGACTCGGCAACTGCTCATGTTGCCGGTTCGACACTCCATGCCGTACCTGGCTGGGTCACCAGCTTCTACGTGCTCGTGCTGATGGCGATGGTGCTCTGCCTCGCCTTTGAGGAAAAGCTGCATGTCAAGAAGTCCCTGCTGGTGGGCACATTTGCAGGGTTCTGCTTGATCAGCGAAACCGTGATTGGGTTCTTTACTGACCGTGCCCATCCGATGCTCCCCTTTGGTGCCATCACGCTGCCAAACGGACATTCCCTCAACGTGCCGATCTTCATCCCCGCCATCGACTGGTCGGTGATCACCATCATCCTTGGCGCGAGCCTGTTCGTTGAGGTCACAAGCCGCTCAGGAATCTTCACCTGGCTCGCGATCAAACTCACGAAGCAGTCGGGAGGCGATCCATGGAGGCTGCTGCTGTTCTATGGAGGGCTCACAGTTGTCTTCTCGGCAGTTCTCAACAACGTGACAGCCATGATCATCATCGGGTCTTTGACGACTGTCTCGCTGAGTAAGCTCCAACGGCGCGACTTACTGCTCGGCTTCCTGCTGACCGAAGGCCTCCTGACCAACGTAGGCGGGCTGCTCACGCTCATCAGCAGTGTCCCCAACATCATCGTCGGCCAGACTGCCGGGATTGGTTTTGGACGGTTTTTCCTCGTTGCCGCTCCATATGTGCTCGTGGCCTCCATCGTCACCCTGCTGCAGGCGCGGCTCACGTTCGGTGTCAGGAGCCTGGACACACCAGAGGAACAATCTGCGGCCGCTGAACAGGTCGCAGGATTTGACGAGTCTGAGAATGTCCCCTCCGCAAGATTCTTCTGGGCGTCGGTCGGTCTTCTCGCGGGTTTTATCGCATGTCTCGCCGGACAGTCAGCACTTCCGTGGGATCTCGATGAACTCGGCATGGGGTTTGTGGCGCTCTTTTTTGCCGGCACAGCCCTCTGGATCTACAAGCATGAGGTCGATGCGTTCTACAAAGCAGTTGATTGGGATCTCTTAGGCTTCTTTGCTTCTCTGTTTGTGGTGATCTATGTGATGGAGCAGGCCGAAGTACTTGCCCTGATCGGCCGTGGGATTGGCGTGATGCTGACACTCCCGGCATCCGTTGCCCAGGGCTCGTTGCTGGCGAGTGCTGCTGCAGCGAGCTCGGTGACCGACAACATTCCATTGGCGGCAGTGCTCGCAAAGATCCTGGCAGTCGAGCCGACCGTGATCGGAGAGAGTGGCAGCAATCCCGCATCACCGTACTGGTGGAGTGTGATCTTTGGTGCCAACTTAGGCGGTAACATCACACCAATCGGTTCAGCCTCAACAGTGGTAGCGATGACCATCATTCATCGTCAGCAGCTCCCACTCACGTTTATGGGGTTTGTAAAAAGAGCGACTCCTTTTGCCCTCGTGCAGATCAGCCTCGCTGTCCTGTACGTTTGGCTCTACGCCTTCTTTGCCTAACGTGGCCATTGGCTTCCCTGGAGAACACGGTGCCGGACTTCGACACGATTGTCATCGGCTCCGGCGCGGGCGGCTTAACCGCAGCACTCGCCCTTGCTCGGATTGGCCAGCGGGTGCTCGTGCTGGAGCAGCATTCGCTACCTGGTGGCTGGTGCCACTCCTTCTCGCTCAACGGTTTTCTGTTTAGCCCCGGCGTTCACTACATCGGCCAGCTGCATCCTCGTGGTCGGCTGCGGCGGCTCTACGAGGGCCTCGGTGTCGCCAACGACCTGACGTTTCTGGAACTGAATCCTGACGGCTTCGACCACATCATCATCGGTGGGAAGCGGTTTGATATTCCCAAAGGGCTGCCACGGTATATCGCTAGGCTCAAGCAGGAGTTCCCAGCGGAGGCCGACAAGATCGAACCGCTGTTTCGGGTGCTGCAAAGTCTCGCCAACGCCGGTGGTATTCGCCGCAGCCTGCGTGATCGGTGGTGGCTGCTCACCTATGGGCTTCGCTCCATGGATCACCTCCTCAACCGGTTTGGCATCAGAGACCGTCGCCTGCGAGCGGTGCTCACGATGCAGGCAGGCGATCACGGCATGGGCCCATGCGAGGCCCCGGCTGCACTGCACGCCGCGGTCATGGCCCACTACTTCGAAGGCGCGTACTACCCCAAAGGGGGTGCCCGGATGCTGCCTCGGGCGTTTATTCGGGGACTCCGTCGCCACGGCGGTGACATCCGGCTCAGCACACCGGTGGCGAGGATTGTCACCGAGCCGGCCGGACGCCGTCGACGCGTGACAGGAGTTGAAACAGAGAACGGCGATTTCCTCTCTGCCCGGCAGGTGCTCTCCAACGCCGATCCCGAGGTCACCTTCAATGGCCTCGTCGGCACAGAACACCTCAGCCGTCGCCTCCGCAGACGCCTGGCACGAACGGAGTATTCACTCTCCGCCATCAGCCTGTTCTGTGCAACGAACCTCGACCTCGAAGCCAAGGGCCTCGACTCTGGTAACTACTGGTTTGCCGAGGAGCCACGGGTCGAGGATCTCTACGACCTCGCCAAGCAAAAAAATCCGCTTGCTGCCGATACCCTGCCCGGCATCTTCCTGACCGTCACCACGCTCAAGGACCGAGCAAAACGCTCCGACGGACTCCACACGCTCGAATGCTTCGCGTTTGTCTCCTACGACGCCTTCGCCGCCTGGCAGGACTCTGCCTACGATCACAGACCAAAGGCCTACGAGGTCCTCAAGACCAGGTTGACTGCGATGATGCTGCACCGCATGGATCAGCTGATTCCTGACCTTTCGAGCAACCTCGTCTTCTCATCCCTGGGCACACCACTGACCAACGCCCACTACATCCGCTCAACCCGCGGCAACCTCTACGGCACGGCGAAACGCTGGAACCAGATTGGCCCGTGGTCGTATTCTCCACGCACCGAGATCGGCGGCCTGTATCTCTGCGGAGCGAGCACCGCGGCCCATGGCGTGGCAGGTGCCACTGAGACCGGCATCATCGCAGCAGCCGCAGTTGCCGGCTGCCACGTCGGCCGCTTCCTTGGAGCCAAGGATCAGCACCTCATGATCGAGCCGTGCGAACCGGCGGCTCGACCATCCGTTTCTTCGTAACGCATTTCGGCGTGCTGCGAACTACTTCGCCTGTCCGATGGCGTAGAGCGCGTCGCCGGAGCGAATGTAGAGCGTGTTGTCGACCGCGATCGGTGAGGATGAAACCTGCTCACCCAGATCAACTGATTCAATCAGCTCAAACTCAGGCCCCGCCTTCACGATCGACACCCAGCCGTCGTTGGAACCGAAGTAGAGACGACCGTCAGCCAAGAGAGGGCTTGAGCGATGCTGCCCAGTGTGGGTTCGCTCAAAGTAGACCTCCTCACCACTCTCCAGCTCGACGCACTGCAGCTTGCCATCCTTGTGCAGCAGATACACCAGGCCCTCCGAAACCAGCGGGATGCTCACGTCGGGAGTGATCGGCAACACCCATCGCACCACAGAGGTCTTGCCCGTGCAGTCACCGACCAGGTCGTCGTTCACCTTCAGGCAGACCGTTGGACCGGCTTTCGCCGTCGGCACCACAATCGTGCCCGGCACAATGCCGGGTGAAGCGACAAACCGAAAGGTGCCGTCATGCTGCTTGGGATTGAGGTCATTGGGGCCATTGAGTCCGCCAAATCGCCACAGTTCACGGCCGTTGTCGAGCGCATGACCGGTGATGCAGTCGGCCCCATGAACCACAAGGAACTCTCGCGTGCCATCTCGATAGAGAAAAGGAGAGGCGTAGGAGTGCTTGCATTCAAACTGAGCATCCGTGATCCGATCAAACTCCCAGACGGTCTTGCCTGTGTTCTTTTCGAGGCGGATCACCTTGCCTATCCGGGTCTGATCATCAAGCCGCATCGGGCCATGCAGCAGCTGGAGGTAGACCGCATCCCCATCGAGCACAGGCGTGCTGGTCATCCCAAACTGAATGTCGAGCTTGCCAAAGCGATCTCCGACATTGAACTTCCAGACCTCCTCACCGTCGCAGGTGTAGCAGGCGAGGATCCCGGTGCCGAAGAAGGCCCAGACATGCTCGCCATCCGTCGAGGGTGATGGTGAGGCAGAGTTGCCCTCACCGCTGCGTGCATCCTGATTGCCACTGGTAACGGTCTTCTTCCAGAGCACGCGACCGTCAGCACGAGCAACACACATCAAGACGAGGTCATCGCCCTCGTTGCTCGTCAGAAAAATACGGTCGTCCCAGATGCAGGGCGTAGCACCGGCTCGGCCCGGTAGTGGCGTCCGCCAGAGCACGTTCTCACTCTTCGACCAGTGCTCAGGAAGCGACTGTTCGCTCGCGATGCCATCACCCGCGACGCCCCGCCACTGTGGCCAGCGGGCGTTCTCGGCAGACACACTGCCGGCCTGCAGTCCACAGCCCACCACAGCAAGAGCACACACAGAGAACAAACGAGAACGCGTCATAGCGATGTTTCCCAGGAGAACGACCTGTTGAAAGCGAAAAACTGTCTGAACTGTCGGCGGAGGCCGCATCCACGCTACCCGAGGAGCGCCTCTTTCATCTGATCCAACACCGTCTTGAGTCGGGCAGTGTTGCCGCCACCGACCTCCGCGGAAATCCAGCCGGTGAAGCCGATCTCCTGAATCGCCGAGCGGACCGACGCCCAGTCGATATCGCCTGCCGTAATCTCGACGAAACCCTTGCCCTTCCCTTCAGCGTCTGCACGGGCATTGGAATAGCCCTTGATGTCGAACTTCACGATCCGCGGTCCCAGCACACGAATCCACTCTGCCACATCGCCGTAGCGGGCATGGTTTCCGAGATCGAAAAAGGAGCCGACCCACGGGCTGTTGAAGCTATCGATGTAGTCGGCCAGCGGCTGAACCGATTGATCCCGGGGGCCATCGTCTTCATAGAACAGCCCATTCCAGACGTTCTCGAAGAGAATCCTTTGACCAAGTGCCGCAGCGAGGGGGATCGCCTTGCGGATCTCTTCGCGAGCCCGATCCGGACCCTCGGGCCCATCTCCTTTCACTCCGACAACAATCAACACGCCGCTTCCACCCGCTGCATGAGACACGCGGATGCAGTGCTTGAGATTGGCCAAGGCTTCCGCCCGCACCGCTTCGTCCGCACTGGTGAGGGTCTTCCCCCAGTGGGCGTGGTTAATCGCGTTGTGGATAAACACCCCGGTCGCCGCGGAGGCTTCCCGCAGCTGCTCGGGTGTCACCGACGCGGCGGCATCGAAGTCGACGCCATCCATGCCCGCCTCTTTCGCTGAAAGCAGTCGTGCTTCGAGTGATTCACCAGCGGTCATGCCGTACTTACAGGAAAACAGCAGCCCTTGTTCAGGCTCTGGCGGCATCGGCAACTCGAGGGATACCGACTCGGCAGCCATAGCAGAGGTCGCTAGGCCGGTGGCGGCAGCCGCGGCGGATGCAGAGAACAGATGACGACGGGAAATCGGTGTAGGCATCGGTTTTTCCGAACATGCGTGGACGAGGGAAGGGGCTGCTGACACCACCCACGGAGGCGTGTTTGCTCTGTTCGCATCCCCGACAGGCTTGGAGTATATTTTCCGGACTCGCGCTTGACGAATGGGGCAGCGTGAACGGGGAAGCACCATTGCGTGCGGCAGATCGCAAACCAAATGAGAGTGGCTGCCTGCGTGGCGTCACACACACCAGAGAGAAGAGCAAAAGGAGCAGGCCATGGCGTCAACGACGCGTCGCGGTTTTCTTGGCACAGGTTCAGCAGCCGGTATCGGCTACTTCGTGGCCGCAGGCAGTCGGCCAGCCTGGAGCAACTCAGCGATTGAGCAGATGAACGTCGCGAGCATCGGTGTTGGCGGCAAGGGCGGGAGCGACTCGCAGAATGCTGCCGAGTTCGGCAACGTTGTGGCAATTTGCGATGTCGACCGCAACACGCTCGAGAGCAAAGGCCGCGGCGAGAAGTTCAAGAACGCAGAACAGTTCACCGACTACCGCGAGATGCTCGATAAGTATGGCAAGGACATCGACATCTGCACCGTCAGCACACCTGACCACATGCACGGCCCTGCGACGCTTGCCTGCATGCGACTGGGCATCAGCTGCTACACGCAAAAGCCGCTGACACGCACGATCTACGAAGCCCGGCTCCTCGCCAAGGTGGCCAAGGAAACCGGCGTCTGCACGCAGATGGGCAACCAGGGCACCGCCCTCGACTCATCCCGCGAAGCCATCGCCCAGATCCAGTCTGGGGTGCTTGGCACGCTGAAGGAGGTCTACGCCTGGTCGAACCGCCCTGTCTGGGCACAGGGTCCTGGCCGCCGGATGGATCTCGACAAGTATCGTGCCCAGGCTCTCGCAGAGGTCACCGAGCAGGAAGGCGCTGGCGCCGACGCTGCTGAAATCAAGGAGATCGTTGACGAGCTCGTCGGCGGCAAGGCAGAGGAAATCTCGCGTGCCCTTGAGCGTCTCGACTGGAAGAGCTGGCTCGGTGTTGCTCCGCCACGGGAATACTGGCCCGGCCTTTACCACTCCTTCCAGCATCGCGGCTGGTGGGACTTCGGCACCGGTGCCCTGGGTGACATGGCCTGCCACATGCTGACGGTGCCGTTCGCCTCCTGTGGACTGCGTGACCCGATCTCGGTTCAGGCAAAGTCGACCGGGCATGACTTCGACAGCTTCCCCGCAAGCTCGATCATCAAGTTCGAGTTCCCAGAGACGAGCGAGCGGCCAGCGATTCCGTTCTGGTGGTACGACCGGAAGGGCAACAAGCCCCCGATGGAAGTCTTCCAAAAGTGGGGCATTGAGAACGTTTCTGACAGCGGTGTGCTCGTCGTTGGCGAGAAGGGTGCCTTCTACAGCTCCGACGACTACTGCGGTGTCTACGAACTCCGCGGCGTCGAGAAGCGGAAGGTCGACTACGAGAAGGCCGAAGACAAGGGCAAGGGCAACGACGTGAACAACATGTTCGAGCTCTTCCGGGCGAAGCAGGCAGGCGATCCGATGATCGCTCAGTCCAACTTCATCACCCGTGCCGGCCCGCTGACTGAGACGATCCTGCTCGGCAACCTGGCCGTCTGGGCTGCCGCTGAAGGTGGTGCCGATGGCGAAATGGGCGAGTGGGGCGAGAAGGTTGAGTGGGACGCGAAGAACCTCAAGGTGACCAACCTGGCTTCGCTCAAGACCCCACACGTGGCTGACCTGATCAAGCCGACCTACGCCGAAGGCTACCGGCTCGACTGAGCCCAACGGCAGTGATGACGCTGTATCGATGACATCGCATCCTGGGGGCACAGGCCTCCGGGTGCAGAAAAAAGGCCGCCGGTGGAGTTCGTCCAAAAGGCGTTCACCACCGGCGGCACCGTTGTTCCGGGTGATCAGCAAACGAGCCTGAGTGCCTGCCGCCGTTCTTCACGCAGCCTGGCCGTGAAAACTGCCCGAGCGACAGACTGCAGGAGTTTGCGCATCGTGGGACGCAGGGGAGACCAGGACCACCCCCAACGAATCAGTGACCACCTTCTTCAAAACCCGCCCTTAAATCCCACCGTATTCAGGCCCCACTGTTTTCTCAGGAGTGTGCACCGTGACTGGGTTGCTTGCCATCTTTCGTCAGACTGGATCCTTCTCGTGCATCGTCTCTGCAGTGACTCTGATGAGCCTGCTGGCCGGCTCCGGATCAGCCTTTGCAGGACCGGCTGATACTGCCACGGCTGAGCGGATCGAGGCCCTCGGCAAGGCCGCTAGCTGCGAGGTGGACGAAGCGTCTGGGCAGGTCACGGCGATCTCAGTCACCGACGGCTCCAGCCTCACCGCGAACGATGTGGCCCTGTTTGCATCGCTGCCTGGCCTGACATCGCTGAAGATCCTCAACTGCCGAGAGTTCAACGACGACATGGCAGCTTCGTTGACCGAGCTCGACGATCTGACAGTCCTCGCCATCACCAACAGTGGCATCACCGACACCGGCGTGCAGCTGCTCGCTGATGCATTTCCCAACCTCACCGAGCTCGACCTCTCAAGCAACACAAACCTGACCGGCACGGCGATGCGAGCAATCTGTTCGCTGGAAAAGCTCGAGCGTCTGACACTGCTGCAGAATCGCTTCAACGACCTGCACTGCCGGCGGCTTTCAGGCCTTCCTGAACTCCGTGCTCTCGACCTCCGTGGCAACATGGAGGTGGGCGACATGACGTTGCGAGTGGTCGGCAAACTTCCAAAACTCTCAGGCTTCAAGCACCGCAGCACAGTCGTCAGTGATGGCGGCATCGCCGGACTGGCCAACAGCCCTTCGCTCCGCGCAATCCTGATGCAGGACTTTGCGGTTTCGAGCACCTGCGGTGAAGACCTCGCTCGGCTTGAAAACCTGACCTCGCTTGAGATCTTTCGCTGCCAAGGCTTTGGCGACTCAGGCGTCCTCTCACTTGAGGGCATGCCTCAGCTCGACCGCCTCACCCTGCGGGACCTCCCCGAGGTGAGTGATGCGGCCATCCCCACACTCGCGACCATGCCAAAGCTGCGTCGGCTCTACCTGCATGAGCTCACCAGCGTCAGTGACGAAGGACTCGCCAGCCTCGCCGACGCCAAAGAGCTCGCCGTGCTCGACATCTGGAGTCTGCCGCGGATGACCGATGCGTCAGCGACGGTGATTGCTAGCCTGCCCAAGCTCAAGGAACTCTCGATCCGCGAGACAGGCATGTCGGCAGAGGCCCTCGAGGCGATTCTCGGCATCGAGTCACTGGAGACGCTGGTCTTCAAGAACGGTGATGTGCCGGCCGACCTTGCCGATAAAGTGAAAGCCAACCGAAAGTGGCGAAAGCTCGACCTCGGCCAGTGAACTGATCTGGCCGATCAGTCAGTGTCGACAGGTCATCGGCTCGCCGAACGGTCGAATCGGTCGAAAGACAAGAAACTTGCCCATCCACCACGGATGCGGAGTAAAGGCTTCGCGGCCTGCGGCGGACTCGTCATCTCGGCTGAGCATCAGCTCCTCACCATTGCGGCGGCAGCGGATCACCGTGCCTAGCCGCGTCGATGAGGCGATCCGCCGAAACTCAAACCAGGGCAGCAAATCGCCGCTGCGGGCCAGACCGGCCAGACGAGGATCGTTGGCCTGGAGCACCTCAACGAGATCATCCTGGTAGCCAAACAGCGGCAGCCGCGGCAGAAAGAGATGGTTGTTGTGGCCATCTTCTGTCCGCAGATTTGAAAACATAGAGAAAGCCGTCGTCGTCTTCAGGTCGAGATACGGGCAGGCCCCGTTGACGAGCACGAGCACTGGAAAGATCCACAGCGGCCGCCACGGCTGTTCTGCTCCGGCCTCGGCTGCCTGAGCGGCCTCACCGACCTTCGAGCGTGTGCGTGCGGCGATCGTCAGGCCAACGATATACACACCGGAAATCAGCAGGGCCAGCGGAAGCCAACCGTAGTAGCCGATTGCATTGGCTGCAGAGAACCCGTCCCCACTCCGGTAGGCAGCCAGCTGCAGAAAAACCGTCACCCCAAAGCCCGCCACAACCACAAGTGTGCTGACAACCCTGGCTGCCAGCGGCACCGCCATCCAGCGATCACCAATCCTCCGCAGCACAGCATCCGGCAAAAGCAAGGCGTAGAGAGCAAACAGCAGTCCAGAGAAGCTGTAGATGCCGCCGTGCGGATGCAGGGCGAGAAAGTGATGAAACACCAGTCCAACCAGGAGCCCGGCCGTGCGCGTTCGACGGCTGAGGAAGAGCAGCGGGATGGCCAGTTCGATGACGAGCGTGCCGAGAATCGTGGGCCACCACGTCCACTCACCATCGGGAATCCAGGGCACCACCTCGGCCAGTTCATGGTGCATCGAAACCGCACAACTGACTGCGGGATTGAGAAAGTCTTCGTTGAGCTTGTGAAGCACCGTGTAGAGATACATCAACACCAGCTCGGTGATGATCAGCGGCCGGGCCTGCTCAAAAGCGATGCTCACAACAGGCCGGAGCAGCTGTTCCTTCGTGGCACGACGTGGTCGCCGCGACCGCCAGACAGCCGCTCCGGCAGCGGCGAGGATCGCGGCACCAAGCGTCCCATGCACGAGCATCTCAAAGAGAATGTGGTTGGGCACAGCCGGCAGCCGGCCAAACCAGTAGGTCAGACTCGCTGCCAGGAAGCCCAGCAGGACAGCAGGCGTGCCGGGGAAAAAAAGTAGGGCGAGCGTGGCTGCGAGCAAAACCTGACCACTGATCAGCCCCAGCCACCAGGGAAAAGAGACCATGTGGGTCAAGCTGGCCACGGCCATCAAGAGCGAAAACATCCGCAGTCGCGGATCGGGGCTGGCAGTGCCCACTGGCGGTGTGGTCATCGTGGAGGATAAGTTTCCTGCAGAGTTTCCCTGATACAACGACTGTGGCTCAGAGTCCTGACAGCAGCGGCTCATGACACGTGGAATCGACAGTTATGGCCGTGCTCGCCTTGGTTCTCACGTGTGCCTTTTGGGGGCTGAGCTTTCCAGTACTCAAAGCCCTCCAGCTCGAACAGGCCGCGCGGCTGCCGGAGGCTTCCAGCTGGTTTCTGGCTGCCTGGATTCAGCTGGCCCGTTTTGGTACCGCCGCGTGCCTTCTGGCGCCAGCGATGCTCCATCTTCCGAAGCCCACCCGCAAAGAAATTCAGCAAGGTCTGGAACTGGCTGCGTGGGGGGGGCTCGGCATGGGAATCCAGACCGACGGCCTGGTCTACACAGAAGCCTCCACATCAGCCTTTCTGACCCAAGCCTACTGCGTGCTCCTTCCCCTCTGGACCGTTGCCCGCAGTCGCCGGCTCCCTTCGCTCCGGCTGCTTGGAGCGACAGCACTGGTCGTCGCAGGCACGGCGATTCTCTCTGGCATCCGCCCCGGCAACCTTTCGATCGGCCGCGGTGAACTGGAAACGCTCCTCTCGACGGTCTTCTTCACCGGACAGATTCTCGCCCTCGAAAAGCCCCGCTATGCCGAGAACCGCGGCCGTCCCGTGACCCTGATGATGTGCGTGGGGATCGCCGTGCTGGCCCTGCCAGTCGCCTGGCTGACCGCTCCCGCTCCCGAGGCGATGCTCATCGCAGGGTCATCGCTCCCCACTGCCGCCATGCTCACCAGCCTGGCGGTGTTTTGCACGATCGGAGCCTTCCTGTTGATGAACACTTATCAACGGTATGTTCCAGCAACTGAAGCGGGGCTTATCTACACGAGTGAACCTGTCTTTGCGTCGGCGTATGCGCTCTTTTTGCCAGCACTGCTGGCAGGCTGGGCAGGCATCTCTTATGCGAACGAAGAGTTCACGCCGGCTCTGTTGTGGGGCGGTGGTGCGATCCTAGCAGCCAATATCTGGATGCAGTTGAAAGGTGTGCCGCACTGGCTCCCAGCCTGGCTTACGGGTGGTGCTCGCCGCATCCCTTAGGCTCTCACCATTATCTGGATTGCCTGGAAACTGCTGCTTGGCAACCGAGGCACGTCTCTCGGCATTGTCTTGAGTATCGTGTTTGCGGCCTTGCTGATTGCACAACAGTCGTCGGCCTTCTGTGGACTGATGTCGCTGACACCGACGTCAGCCGCGCCGACCGAGGCAGAAACTGCCGGAGGTGGGACTTGAACCCACACGCCCTTGCGGGCAACGGATTTTGAATCCGTCGCGTCTGCCATTCCGCCACTCCGGCTCGCCGTCCGGCACGCAGCGTGGCGATGCCCGTCGACTCGTAGAAAGACTAGGTCGGCCATCGCTGATTTGCCAGCCCTGGCAGCGATCGACGGCGTTCCCGGCAAGCAGGAACTCGTGGTAGAGTCCGCCAAGGGCAGCCTCTTCCTTTCTCCCACCGCCCAGACACCCACGGGCGTGAAAGCACACCGCATGAATGTCATCGTGTTTGAGGACAGTGCGGTACGCTCACTCGGTGTGCTCGTCACCATGCGGCCTGCCTGCGACCTGCTGATTGGCAGCGTCAGCCTGGTGGAGGCCCTACAGCTCTTCGGCGAGGTACATCGTGTCGCTCGGCCGCATCTGGGCCGCTATCTCACCGCGCTTGCAGGCGAGCGGGTGCCGCTCTGGGGAGGCCCGGGCAATCCTCGCAGCCTCGCGACGCCTGCCTCGAGGCACACCTCCACCGTGCTGGTCGTCAACGCCCGACTGGTTCCCACCGCCGAGGCGATTCGTGGTCTCAGACGGCTGGTCGAGGCAGGTGAGCGGGGCGTCGTCTTTCGCGCTGGGGCACTCGTCGCGGCGGTACTGCAGCGATCGAAGTCCGGCCATGACTCCGCTGATGACACCGCACTCAAAGCGATGCTCTCGCACCCTGGTGTCGCTACGGGAATGCGGGAGTCACCGGTGGAACGCATCCTCGCCGAGCTCGGATCACGGCAGCCACTCAATGACCTCGCCAGCGACGAAGCGGCGTTTCGCTTGGTGGAACAGTCACACGAAGTGGTCACCGCACATGAGCATGCACTGGCCGGGAGTCTGGCAATGCGACTCGACTCTGGCCACTTCGCTGAAACCCAGCCCGGTCTCTTCGTCGCCTCAACCGCCAAGGTGTCGAGCCATGTGGTGGTCCGCGGTGGACCAGTGGTCGTGGGAGACGACGCCGATCTTGGACCGTTTACCTGCCTGGAGGGCCCCGTCTGGATTGGAGAGCGGGCGATCGTTTCACCTCACTCGTGGATTCGTCCCGGCACAGCAGTCGGCCATGACAGTCGTGTCGGTGGTGAGGTTCAGGCAAGCGTGATTGAGCCTTTCACCAACAAGCCACACGATGGCTACCTCGGTTACAGCCATGTCGGCAGTTGGGTGAACATTGCCGCAGGCACCAACACCGGCAGCTTAAAGGCATCGTATGGCCCGGTGCGGCAGCATACGATTCAGGCTGACGGCAGTCGCCAGACCGTACACACACACCGTCAGTTCCTCGGCGCGGTCGTCGGCGACCTGGCGAAGACGAGTGTCACCACCTCACTTGCCTGCGGAGCGCGGGTTGGCGTGGCCGCTACCGTTGGCGGTGAAGCTCCGGAGCAGGTTGCCGCATTCTTGAACCTGCTCACCGGTGGGAGCCGCACCACGCCTGAGCAGGCTGCCACTATGCTTGACCGCATGATGGCTCGTCGTGGCATGGCTGTTCACCATGCCGACCGCGACCTCCTTGCCGATGTCTGGGCAGAGACATCGACAATAGGCGGTTGAGTCTCTCCAGGGCCTCACACCCTAGACAGATCTGCCGCAGTTGGGCGATCTCCGCTGCGGCGCTACACTACGAAGATTGTCGGATCACCCTTTGTTTCCCCCCACGACGGAAGTTCTGTGGCACTCCTCGACGCCTACACCGACGGCCGCTTCGGCCTCTCTTTTGAACTGTTCCCACCGAAGACCGCTGAGTCTGAGGCCACGATGTGGGCCACCGTGGATGATCTGATGGCCTTCGAGCCTGCGATGATCACCTGTACTTATGGCGCCGGAGGCTCAACCCGTGACAAGACCCTTGACATCGTGGAGGAGGTGCATCGTCGACACGGCCTACCGGTGGCCAGTCATCTCACCTGCGTCGGCTCCACGGTTGATGAGCTCCGCGGCTACCTTCGGGCAGCGATCGATCGCGGCGTCTCGGCGATTGTGGCCCTGCGAGGAGACCCACCCAAAGGCGAGTCGGACTTTCAGCCCGTTGAGGGTGGCTATCGCTATGCGTCTGAGCTTGTGGCGATGATTCGTGGTGAGTTCCCAGAACTCGGCATTCTCGTTGCCGGCTACCCAGAGACCCACCAGGAAGCAGTCAGCCCCGAGGCCGATCTCGAGAACCTCAAACGCAAATGTGATGCCGGGGGTGATGTGGTCGTGTCACAGCTGTTTTACGATAACGCTGACTTCTTTCGCTTCCGCGATGACTGCGACAGACTGGGCATCACCGCCCCACTGGTGCCTGGCATCATGCCTGTCACCAACTTCAATCAGATCAAACGCATCGCGAGCCTCTGCAAGGCAAAACTTCCAGACAGCTTCACCCGTGCCTTTGAAGCTGCCGGCGACGACACCAATGGCCAGTTTGAAGCCGGGGTGGAGTTTGCCACGCAGCAAGTCCGCGAACTCCTTGAGGGAGGCGTGCCCGGAATCCACTTCTACGTGCTCAATCGCTCTCCAGCGACCCGCCGCGTGCTCGAGCAGGCGGGGTGTGGCCCTCGTAAGGCTTAATCCGCCACCGCTTGAAAGGCCGCTCTCACAGCTAACGCGGAGGCTGGTCGTCGTCCATGGTGCGGATGTAGCTCCGCAGCCGCTCAAGTTCATCGGTCACATTCCGCAGCTTGAGCATGTTTTCCACACGCTTGACGAGCTCCACCTTGTTGACCGGCTTGGAGAGAAAATCGTCGGTTCCGGCCTCAACAGCCCGCTCGATATCTCCGAGCTCGCCGAGCGCCGTCACCATCAGAATCATGATTGGACTCGTCGTTGGATCTCCCTTGAGCCGCGAACAGACCTCAAAGCCCGAGAGCTTCGGCATCATCACGTCGAGCAGAATCACATCGGGCCGAAACGCCTCCACCTGCTCAAGCGTGTCGAGCCCATCCACCGCAGTCGCGATCTCGCAGTCGACCTCCATCAGGTAGGCCTCAAGCAGTTCGCGATTCGGCTCATTGTCATCCGCAATCAACACGCGACTCCTGCCCGAGTCTGCGCCGCGAGCGGAAGCCGAAGAGGAAGACGGCTGTGAGCCAGCAGAAGCGTCAGAAAGCGACATGATCAGCCTGCGAGGAAAGTGGTTCTCGAGCGAAGGCAGCCATCGACGAGCGGCGGCCGCCGCGACTAAGGCACCTCAAACAGTGACTGGCTCTTCACAATGGCCAGGTCATCCGGAAACGTGTGGAACGCCTGCACGAACAGGCTCTTTGTGCGACTCTCAATGTTAAGCCAGCTGATAGCTCCAAGTGCGAGACGGCCGCTGGAGTCAAACCGATGCAGGATGCCCTGACGACCGCCATCCGTGCAGAGTTCTTGCTGAAATGTCCAAAAAACCTCCGGCTCAACGGTCTCGAGCTGAAATGCCGTCTCATAGCGGATGCCACCGCGACACTCGACGCGATCGCTGCGTTCGCCAGCGAGCCGGGAGGAGAGCAGCCGCCGCTTTTGAGGCAGTGGCTGCGAACCGCTGGCAGCAACTTCAGTGAGTGTGAGACCGGCTCTTCTCCAGGTGAGCAGATGCCCGTCGCTGGTGATGGCAACTGTCGCCTGATAGTCGGCTCGCTCCACGGACCGCTGAGCGTGGATCTCGAAGAGCTCCGGATGGAGACTTCGTCCGTACAGCTGGAAGACCAGCTCATTTACCTTCGGACGAACGCCTAGCACGGCCTGTGGCTCCTACACGGGACAGTGGCTGAGTATAAGAGTCGAGTACCCCAGGCGGAAGCGAAGGTTTCAGACCGGAGGACGACCCGCTCAGACTCACACGAGCCCCACGAGCACATCATAGACCGCGTGGGTGCCCGCTGAGATGCCAAACCCTCTGACAAGGAACAGCACCCCAAAAAAAACGCCTGCCAGCGTGCGGAATGTGAAACTGTAGAGCTCAAACGACTCTCCGTGCACGCCCACATAGTGCGCCGCACTAAACAGCACTGCCGAGAGCACCACCCCGCTGCCAGCCGCCATTGCCTTCGACATCCCTAGTCGGGCCAAACCAAAAGCGAGCACAGGCAGGAGCAGCAGCCGAAACAGCACCTCCTCATAGAGTCCGGCTCCACAGTAGCCCACGAGTCGCTGCAGCATGACCGACGTCGTCGAGAAGTCCGCCCCAGGACCAGTGTCGAGCAGGCTGCTGGCGAGCTTCTGAGGCATGATCGCCGGCCAGAGACCCTCATGCAGGTGCGCAAGGCCGATCAAGACACAGGCCAAAACAAGGCTTTCACATGCCATCCCAATCAACACCCGGCCGCTGAACTGCCAGCGGTCATGCTCAAGGTGATGCCAGGCGGCAAGACCGACGACCGTGAGCGCCGGCAGCAGAAAAAAATAGGCGTCAAAACCGAGTGAGTCGAGGATGCTTCGGAGCCAGACATCCGCGCCATTTCGCGGCGTTCCCCGCCCAAGGAGCAGAACACCGAGTTCGTAGACCAGCACGAGTGGAAGCGTAAAAACCAGGCTCTCAAGCGGTGCTCGAGACAGTGCCCAGTACGACTCTCCGGCAGCCGTTTTCCCCTCTGTTTCGGCTTCGCTGTCACCGAGATGACCTGCATCAAAAACCGGTGTATGCTCTCCAGCGATGAGGTTGTCATGAGCCAGCTCATGGGCGTCTTCATCGTGGGGGAACTCAGTCGAGACATGCGTCTCATCCAAGCGAATGCCGCCAAAGGCATCGTCGTGGAAGGACTGCGCAGACCGAGAACGCATGGCGGCTGGAAGCCGCTCATCGTCATCGAAGTCATCGATCGTACGCTGGTCGTCATCGACCATGACTGATTCCTTCACCAACTCCGTGTGGTGTTCATCTCGCTTGACAAGAACGGTGACCTCAACAGAATCGCCGCATCGAAAGGATGTATCGTCATCGCCGCTGAGCCTCGTCAGGAGATCGATTTTCGCTGAGTCAAAAGGAACGCGAAAGCAGGACTTCAGACAAGAGCGGAAAGCGAGATGAACGAGCGAACATGGATGTTCTTGAGAAGGTAGGTGCCGCAAACGCTCACAGCACGCAATCAAATTTGGGGGGCGACGACTGAGGGACCGATAGTCGACGACCTGAGGTCGTGGCCTGGATGTCCCCCCCGAGCGTGCGTGCGGGTGTTTTGGTGATGGCTGGTGGATGCTGCCGCTCTCACCGCCGTCTGGCGGCCACTCATCGTCTGGCGGCCACTCATCGTGAGGAGCACCTCCTTGCGGTGGTCGCAGGCAGAGAATGCCTTGTAAAATGCTGCCGGCGGTTCGCCGAAGCGAGACCGCTCGCGGACAATGAACCTATTGGGCAGCCCACGGGCGAAGAAGAGCATGGCACGCTGCCTCGTCGGATGCGGCTCGAACCTCGGCGCCCGCCGCGATCTTCTGGAACGTGCCGTCGAGCTGCTGCGGTTTATGCCTGGGGTCAACGTGCTCCAGACAAGCCACTTCCGCGAATCGAAGGCGGTCGGCGGTCCTGTCGATCAGCCAGCGTTTCTCAACGGTGCCTGCCTCCTCGAAACAGATCTTCCTCCTCAAGATCTCCTCGACGCTCTCCAAGCTGTCGAGAACACGCTCGAACGACAACGAGACATCCGCTGGGGCCCACGGACAATCGACCTCGACCTACTCCTCTACGACACACTAGAGCTGGACGACGAGTCACTCACTGTTCCGCATCCACGCATGTCAACACGCCGGTTCGTACTTGAGCCCTGTGTTGAGATTGCCCCCGACTTCCTGCATCCATGTACCGGCTACTCGCTCCGCGAACTGCTCGACAACATCAGCCTTACCCGCCACCGCATCGCGGTCTGCGGCATCCCCGGCTGTGGGGCTGCCCAGGTCGCAACCACATTGGCAGACGCCACGCTCAGTCACGCAACCCACGGCTGCACCACACTCGCTCACATCCTGATGCAATCGCAGCAGGCAACACTTCAGCAGGCATTCCTGGCAGCGGCATCGGTCTGGCAAGAACTGCTTGCCTCAGGCGAACGCGAGGAGTCGACGACCCACGTTGCCGACTTTTGGATTGGCACGCTCGCGGCAGTCGCCGCTCGGCACTCCACCGACATCGAACACAGCCTCACCCTGGACGTGCAGTCTCGCGCCGCATTGTTCGAACCGCCGCATGTGCTGATCATGCTTCATGTATCGCCTGATGCACTGCGTGAACGGATTCGCTTCTGCCAAGGCCCGCTCGCGGCCGCCAGCGATATCTTCAAGGACTTGGAGGCCTGCCTCAGTGGCTCCTCATCTCCAGCCGGTAACGATCACGCGACTGGAAATCATGACGAGGCCTGGTGCGATCATTTGCTCTCGCTTCAGACAGACATCGAACGCATGCTCAGCAGCCAGCGGACGCTCCCGCCACCGCTGACGATTCCCAAGGCGGTGGTGCATATCGATGCCGACGATCTCGGGGAAGCCGCTGACGAAGCTCTCGCAGCCGTGGAGGCAATGGCCTAAATGCCTGATGGTCCCTTGATCGAACGCAACCCTGCAGCGATTCGTCGTGCCGTGCTCGAAGCCACGACCTCAGGCCGCCGCGTCGGATTCGTTCCCACGATGGGCGCCCTCCACGCTGGCCACCTCAGCCTGGTAGAAGCCGCTGGTGACTGCGATGACGTGGTGGTCTCAATTTTTGTGAACCCAACACAGTTCGGTCCTGGGGAAGACTACACACGCTATCCGCGGACCCTCGAAAGTGACTGCAGACTGCTTGCTGACGCTGGCGTGCGGTGGGTCTTCGCACCACCGGTGGATGCACTCTATCCAGACGACGACGCCACCCGCGTCACCGTTGACGGACCGAGTCAACGCTGGGAGGGGGAGCATCGCCCCGGACACTTTCAGGGTGTCGCCACCGTGGTCTGCAAGCTGTTTTCAATGGTGCCAGCGACCACCGCCTACTTCGGTGCCAAAGACTGGCAGCAGACGGTGGTGGTGCGGCGGATGGTGCGTGACCTCGCTTTTCCGATCGACATTGTCGTCTGCCCGACAGTCCGTGAGGCCGATGGGCTAGCGCTGAGTTCACGCAACGTCTACCTCAGCTCCGAGGAACGACAGCGTGCGGTGGCGCTCTCTGCAGGGCTCTCGGCAGCACGCGACTGTTGGCAGCATGGCGGCGATGCTGCAACCGCAACAGCTGCCATGCGGGCTGTCATCGGCGAACAAGCGATCGATGTCGACTATGCAGCAATCGTCGATCCTGTCAGTCTCGAGCCACTCTCAGATTCCACACAGGGCCTCCCGGCAATCGCCCTGGTGGCTGGGCGTGTTGGCTCAACACGCCTGATCGACAACATGCTCCTCTCCTAGCGACACTTCCTGCGTATGTATTCGACGCTGTTCCACATCCCCTCTCGTCTCGGGAGCGAACCTGGAATCCCACTGTTTGGCTTCGGCCTGCTGTTGGTGCTGTGGGCGATGGCAGCGGTCGGTTCGAGTCTGTGGGTGGCGTTCCGCTCGGGCTGGAGCGACGCCGTTCGCGGACTCCTGCTTCCCTTGGTGATCACAGGGGCGATGATCGTCTGGGTGCTCCCAGCACTCGATGACGGAAGGGGCATTCCGATCCGAGGCTACGGCGTGATGCTGCTGGCCGCAGTAGCCGCCGGCACCTGGCTTTCGATCGTTCGAGGCCGTCGGATGGGCTTTGACGCCGACACCCTCCTGGCACTGGGCACACAGATTTTCTTGTGGGGCATTGTGGGTGCTCGACTGTTCTATGTGATCGAGTATCACGAACAGTTCTTCTCTGCTGAGCGGTCTCTCGCCGCTACACTCGCCGATGTCGTGAACGTGGCTGCTGGTGGCCTGGTCGTGTTCGGCTCGCTGCCCACAGCTGCGGCAGCAGCATGGTGGTTCGCCTATCGTCGTAAGCTCAACCTCCTGGTCCTTGCCGACTGCATCGCCCCGGGCCTCTTGGTAGGACTCGCGCTCGGCCGTGTGGGCTGCTTCCTCAATGGATGCTGCTACGGAGGCGAGTGCGAACTGCCCTGGGCGGTGACGTTTCCTCCTGAGAGTCCGCCATGGTTTGATCAGGTGCAGCGAGGGCTGTTGCCCAACCTGTCCCCGCAACAGGTCGGTCGCAGCCTGCCAATCCATCCGGCGCAGCTCTATGCGGCGATTGATGCGGGAATCCTGGCCTGGCTTGCCATCTGCTTCACTCCACTCGCACGTCGTGACGGCCAGGTCTTTGCCCTTGTGCTCTCGATCCACCCAGTTTCACGTATCCTTTTGGAGATGATTCGTGTCGATGAGCCGCCGGCACTCGGCACGCCGTTTTCGATTTCCCAGCTCATCTCGCTGGTTCTGCTCGGGACAGCTGGAATCCTCTGGGTGGTGACCTTTCGCCGCCCGCCACGGCTTTCCTTTGACAGTCAGAGCCCAACGGACTGACACTGGAAGTTTTTGGGAATCTTTTTGCTGCTCGAGGCGTCAAAGTGCAGGACAGCGAGATCATCGAACGAGTACTCGCCGGCGAGCATGCGGCCTACGCCACGCTCGTCGAGCGACATCAGCCGCAGATTCTGCGGCTGCTCGAACGACTCGTGGGCTGCCGTGAGACCGCCCAGGACCTCGCTCAGGAAGCGTTTATCGCGGCCTTTCGGGGCCTGAAGTCGTTCCAGCAAAAAAGCAGTTTCTCGACATGGCTCTATCGCATAGCGTGCAACAAGGCTGCCTCGGCTTCCCGACGTCGCCGTCCTGTGCCTCTTGCTCCAACTGCCGACCCAGTGGCAGACACCGCCGATGTGTCAGCCGGGTTGGAACACGCCGACCGACGACAGGCTGTCGAGCAGGCACTCTCCCAACTCGACGAGCGGTATCGGGCCGTGGTGGTGCTTGCAGACATGGAAGACGCCACCTACGAATCGATCGCAGGCATCCTCGATATTCCGGTGGGCACTGTTCGCAGTCGACTGCATCGGGCACGCACGGAGCTTCGCGAACGGCTGCAGCCGTTTGTGACGGCAGAATCAAGTCCCTCGTAAGACGGCTGCCACGATGACACTTGATATCGACTCACCAACGATCAGCGACTGGCTCGATGGCCGTCTGCCGACTGACGAGGCAGATGCCGTTGCTGCAGCGGTGCGTGCCACGCCAAAGCTTGAAGAAGCGGTCGCCGAACTGCGACGCGTGAAACAACTGCTCGTTGAGGCAGGCGACCAGCCTGTTGAGCCGAGTTCATCACTCGTCTCTGCCGTGATGGCCGCACTTGAGGGCCAGCCGCCAGGCCACACTGATCCCTTTGTGGACGCTGCCGACACACGCCCCCCTCATGATGAGACCGATGAGCAAATCCGCGAAAAGGTCGGTGACGAGTGGCAGCATGTGGAACGAGCACGCGTCGATCAGGAGCGTGCCGAAGCGATCGAGGATGAAGAGGCGGTCCGTGAAGCACTTCGCACGGAAGGGAAGAGTGCTCGTTCCGATCGCCACTGGCTTAAGCCAGCCCTGAGTGTTGCCCTCGCAGCCGGTCTGGTCGTGGCTGTGCTGCTAAACATCGGGGACCAACCACCGACCGACGCCTTGCCTGAACTCGCACAGCAGACCCTCACAGCAGACAGCCTGGAACGGCCGGACATCGATCCGGAAGCCCTCGCCGAACGGATGATTGCTCGTGGCATCGAGCTGACGACTGGACGCCAGTCGATGGGCACCCTGCACATGACCGTGCATCTCGGCGACGGAGAAGGTCGTCGGCAGTTTGAGGAGCTTCTGGCTCGCAGCCGAGTTCGGCTGGATCGTGAGGAAACGATGTCGGGAGGCCGAGTCGAGCGGATCGGCTGCCTGGGCCGGGCGTCGGAGGTCGACCGGCTCCTGGAGACCCTCGCCGTTTCCACCGGCAGCGTGGTGCTCGAAACAGGCTCACTTTCCCGAGAGGCGATCGATCGGCTGGAGCGACGCGGCCCTGTGGCTGAGCCGATGATCGCCGCCGCGGATGTTGAAGTCGAAATAGCTACTGACCCGCAGCCGGCCCCAGAGATGATCGCTGCAGCCGCCCGGCCGGTCGCTCCTCAGGCCATGCGGGCAGCTGCCCCGCCCCCTGCCGCTGACTCCGGAGCAGCCGCACCAGAGATCGCTGCGACCGATGCGAGCAGTTCTCTTCCTGGCACTGCCCCACCGGAAGCGCTTGCCCAACAGACGGGTGCGTTGGCTCTGCGGACGGCACCTGAGGCTGCAGGTCTTAGCGGTGCCGCGGCAGACACGCCCAAAATCGCCGCGAACGCACGGAGTGCCCCTGGAGCAGGATCAGGCAAGCCCTCGATGGCTGCCTCCGTGGTCATGCGGACGACTGACGCTCCGCCTGAAGCCGTGGAACCACCGCCACCGCCACCGCAGCTGATCCCGCCGCAGGGCTATGTGCGGCTCTGGATCGATATCGTCGACGAGACGAAGCCCGCGGCTGCAACGCCAGGTGAGTAACACGGACGGACGCGTGACGAATCCCTCGGAATCCACTGAACCACCCCTTACGCCACGTTCTCCGCCAAGTACGGTCACGATCCGCTGCCGCGAACATGGGCCGCTTGTGGTGGAACTGCCAGAAAACGCCGCAGAAATCGGCCTGAAACTGCAGTTCACCGACCACACCGGAGCGGCTTTCACCCCCCCTGCTGGGAAACGTGCCGTGGCACTCTGTCGCTGCGGCCACAGCTCCAGCCGTCCATTTTGCGACGGCTCCCATCGAGCGCACGGGTTTACCGCCGACGACCTGGCCAAGCCCGCCCCGGACGCCTTCTAAACACCGGTCCACGGCTGCGGTGAGGATTTACGGCAACTGCGGAAGGGGTGCGCGTCAGTCAAACTAATGCTGTTGAACCGCCGGCACGTTCGAGAATCGCTGTTTCGAAGCCGAAGACGCTATGAGACATATGGACTGTCCCCAACGCCACCTGTACTGTTTGGGGATGCGGACGGAGCTCTCAGCCGCACTCAGCCCCTCGGTGGAAGGATATGACGTCACACCCAAAGTCCAACTTCTACCAGCGGCATTCCGTTGCCATCATGGCCGTGCTCGTTTTCCTGCTGCCTCTCGTGGTAGTCGGAGCGATCAAGGCCAAGGGTAATAACCGCAATGATGTGAAGGGCTGGCTCCCAGCTGAGTATCCGGAGACCCAGCGGTATAAGTTCTTCCGGCAGCATTTCCAGGGAGAGGAGTTCATCCTCGCAAGCTGGGAAGGCTGCACGATGAGCGACCCTCGCTTGGAGTTGATGGCAAGCAAGCTGCTGCCTCCTCCTGAGGAAGCCTCGCGAGTCGACCAGCCGCTCTACTTCAAGACCGTTCAGACCGGTCCTCGCGCTGTCGAGCAGATGACGAGCGAGCCGCTTCTCTTGGAGCGTGAAGAAGCCATCAAGCGACTGACTGGCGCACTGATCGGCCCTGCGGCCGACGGCGTGGCACCGATGTCTGCCGAAGACAATCTTGATGAACGCCAGACCTGCCTGGTGCTGACGCTCTCGGATCTCGCCCGCACGAACCTCCACGGCGCGATTGACCAGGTCAGACAGCTAGCCACTGATGAGTGTGCGATCCCCGAGGACAGCCTGCATATCGGTGGTCCGCCGGTCGACAACGTGGCGATCGACAAGGCTGGCCAAAGCAGCGTGACGATTCTGTTCGGCTTGTCTCTGGTCGTTGGCTTTATCGTCAGCTGGCTCTCACTGCGGAGCAAGCTGCTGGTGGGGCTCGTGATCGCCTCGGGTGTCTACAGCATGTTCGCCAGCCTGGCGGTCGTCTGGTATTCGGGGTATCCGGTCGACGCGATCCTGCTGACCATGCCGTCACTCGTCTACGTCGCCACCACCAGCGGTGCGATCCATCTGGCGAACTACTATCGTGACCAGATTGCCGAGACGGGTATTCAGGAAGGTGCGGCAGGGCGTGCCTTGCACCATGCGATTTTGCCACTATCGCTCGCCACGGGCACAACTGCCGTCGGCCTGGCCACACTGGCAGTCAGTGAGCTGGTGCCGATTGCGATGTTCGGCATTTTCTCAGCCATAGGCGTGGTGGTCAGCTTCATCATCCTCGTCACGCTGATGCCTGCGGCGCTGGAGCTCTTCCCGCCGCAGCTCAAGCTCGGCAAGGCTGCCGCGAGTGAAGAAGAAGACACCTGGCGTCCGATCGAAGACAGCCCCTGGTGGAAGGTTGGTCAGTGGATCACGCGGCACCACACCCTCTCCACGGTCACCTGCCTCGCGCTGATGGCGGGTATCGGCTACGGGATGACACGCGTGGAGACGAGTGTGCAGCTGATGCGGCTGTTCGCTCCCAATGCCCGTATCCGTCTCGACTACCAATGGCTCGAGAGCAACCTCGGCCAGCTGGTGCCGATGGAGATTCTTCTCAAGATCGACAACGAGGAGTGTGACCTCAACTTCCTCGAGCGGATGGAGCTTGTTGGCGAGGTCCAAGAAGCGATTGGCACACTCGACGAAGTTGGCAGCTCGCTCTCGACGGTGACCTTTGGTCGCAGCCTTGACCTTGGCGGTGCCAACAGTGGCATCGGTGGGGCGGCAGCACGAGCCTTTGGGCTCGGTGCCCGCACGCGTCGCAGCGTTCTCAACCGGCGGCTCGAGGCCCACCGTCACGAGTTCCTCGATGGCGACTATCTCAGGGAGACCACCCTCGAGACTGGTAAGCCGGGCGAGCTCTGGCGGATCAGCGCCCGTGTCAGCGCTACGAAGGAAGTGGAGTACGACCTCTTCCAAGAGGAACTCAAAGAACGCATCAACCCGATCCTTGCGTCTCTGGAAGATGACGGGGTGACCGGTATCGAGGTGGACTACACCGGCCTCGTACCGCTGGTCTACAAGGCTCAGCACTCACTGCTCGATGGCCTTGTACTCGGCTTCGGCGTTGACTTCCTGATCATCGTGGCTGTGATGGTCGTGCTCTGTCGAGCACTCTCAGCAGGACTGGTGTTGCTGGTTCCTGCCGCGTTTCCAGCGATCATGGTCTTCGGTGGCATGGGCTGGGGCAACTCACTGCTGAAGTCCTTCACAGCGGGCACCCTGCTTGTCGATATCGGCACCGTGATGGCGCCGAGTGTGGCCCTTGGCGTGACCGTCGACGACGTCGTGCACTTCATGCTCTGGTTCCGTCGAGGCATCTCTGATGGACTCGATCGCCGCGAGGCGACGATGCTCGCTTATAAGGGTTGCGCCCGGGCGATGTATCAGAGCTGGGGTGTGATCGGCATCGGGCTTTCGGTTTTCTCCCTCTCGCCCTTTGGCCCCACACAGCGGTTTGGCTACATGATGCTCTCGATGCTGACCATTGCTCTGGTCGGCAATCTTGTGCTTCTCCCAGCGATGCTCTCAGGACCACTCGGTGGCGTGTTCGCCTGGAGCGTGCTGCGGATGGATGCGAAGAAAGCTGCCAAGGAAGACAAGCGTCGCGTGAAGAGTGAGCCAGGGAGCGACGCACTGCCCGCACCTCATGTGCTGCAGGGCCAGAAGGCTTCCAAGCCAAAGCAGGTTGTCCATGCCTGAGGACAATCCTCCGCTCAGTCCGTCACACGACAACCCAGACACTGCAACGCCTGCTACTCCCGCGTCTCTTGAGTCGCCGGATGCCACCGCGGGCCTGCCGGTCGCCACCGTCTTTCTCAAGCCGAAGCGGGCACGCCCGTTCTACGGCCGCCATCCTTGGGTGCTGGAATCCGCGGTGCTGCGGATCGAGGGAACTCCAGCTCCGGGTGACGTGGTCGATCTGGCCACCCACAACGGCGATTTTGTTGGCCGAGGCCTCTGGAACCCAGACAGCCGCATCCGTGTGAGGCTCTACGCTTTCACCGCAGCTGAACGACTCGACGATGCCTTCTGGCGGGCTCGTATCGAGCGGGCTGTGGCCGTCCGCCGGAGCCTCCATCTGGACGATCGGGCCTCGGCGGCTCGCCTGATCAACAGCGAAGGCGACGACCTCTCGGGCCTGATTGTCGATCGCTTTGCCGACTGGCTCTGCGTGCAGTTCACCGCGCGGGCGATGCACTGTCGGATGGACCTGATCTGCGATGTGCTCAACGATCTCGTCAAGCCGGCCGGCATTCTGCTCCGCTCCGCAGAACGTGGCCTCGGCAAGCTTGAGGGAATGCAGATTACCGACGGCCTAGTTCGTGGACGCCTGCCGGATGGGCCAGTGTTTATCAACGACAACGGCCTGCGGTTTGGCGTTGATCTCGCAGAGGGTCAGAAGACGGGCTTCTATCTCGATCAACGTGACAACCGGCAAGCAGCTGCCAGGCTCGCCACCGGCCGCCGCGTGCTCGACATGTTCTGCTACTCCGGAGGCTTCTCGATCGCCTGCGTTAAAGCTGGCGCAGCGAGCGTGCTTGCGGTCGATGGCAGTGCGAAGGCCACCGCCCTCGCCGAAGCCAACGCAGGTCTCAACGGTGCCGCCAACATCACTGTCGAGACTGCTGATGCCTTCAAGAAACTCGATGCCCTGGCAGCGGCGGGTGAGCGGTTTGGGATGGTGATCCTCGACCCACCGAAGTTTGCTCGCAGCCGCAGCACGCACGACGAGGCGTTGCGTGCCTACCACCGCATCAATCGGCAAGGCGTGGACCTGCTTGAAACGGGCGGGATCCTCGTGACCTGCTCCTGCTCAGGTGCTGTGACCAGGGACGATTTCTTGATGATGCTCTCAGGGGTCGCGCAGCGGAGTGGCCGCTCGATCTCGATGCTCGCCTGCCACGGCGCGGCCCCCGACCATCCCGTCAGCGCCAGCTGCCTCGAAGGTGAATACCTCACCTGTGTGATCGCCCGCGTCGTCTGAGTCTCAGTGCTCTCACAGACGTCCGATGATCGTCGTGTTGGCCGAGGCTCGTCTTTCGGTGGTCGTCTTCTCGGCCCAGTTCACGACCGCCCGTTCGGGTCTGTCGACTCACCACTCTTTCGGCGGTGTGCCGGCACACGTCCTCCGACAGCCGTGCCGATGTCACCGAGAACTTCTTATGCACAATGGCCCGCCGCGATACCGATATCCTTTATGAGGGACGCGTAAGGTCTTTGGGGGAAGACGACCGATGCTCGTGAGTCTTGCGAACAATCTGGCGTTTGCGCACTACCCAAAGACGGCCGGGTCTTCGGTGGCAACCTGGTTTTTCCAGACCTTCCCCGATGCACAGTATGTGCGTGCAGGCGACCCACACACCCATGTTCGGCGTTCGCTCGCCTGCCTGACCGGCGGCCGTTCACTTTCGGCGTTCCAGCGTCTGCAGTTCTTCAGCAGAACGTCTAACTGGCGGCATCAGACCCAGCCGACCGCCGGCCTGGAAACGAGCATTCGCATCTTCGGCATTGTCCGGCCGCCGTTCGCAATGCTCGCATCCCTTGCCGCCTACTGGCGGAGGGTGCCACCGATGAAAGCGCCGAATAACAGGTTCGCAACAGCCGCACGCGAGGGTCGCTTTAGCGATTTTGTTCGCCTTGCCACCAGCGGCCGTCTGCCCTCCTATCGGAAGTTCTTCGACGTGGGCGGACCTGCGTGGGCGAACACCCGTCTGATCCACTTTGAGGACCTCGAAACTGGCCTTCAGACCCAGATGAACCGCTGGGGCATCGACTGCCGGTTTGCCCTGCCTCAGGTGAACTGCCGTCCCTCAGGCTCGTGGATCCCAGATCCTGAAGGGGCACTGGACGCTCGCCTCCAAGCAGCCGTGCGTCGTCATTTTTCCTGGTACTACGAGACCTGGTTCGACGAGCAGATGCCAAGAGCCACCTGCACAACGCCGCACACGCAGCCAAGGTGGGAACGCCCACGACAGCCCACACGGATGCCGCTGCAACGCTCAAGGCACCGGTCGTGAAGAGTGCTGTCGCACTCCTCCGCACGATCACCGGACGACGCCGTTGAGTGCCTCAGACGAGCTTCTTCAGCCGCGTGTACTCGTCCATCGTGACGGTTGTCAGCTCACCGTCATCACGGGCGAGAATCAGCACGTCCGAGAACACCTTGTCATCGTTGTTGCGGCGGAAGTGGAGGCCATGCCTCCGCCTCTCCCGCCGCAGCACACGACCGGTTGTAGTGGTCGTCCACGCAGCCGAGGAGCCCACGGTCACACCGTGGACCACCTCGACCCGATCTCCAGGGACCAGCTCGTTGTAGAGCATCCGTGACTCACGTTCTTCAGGGGTCATCTAGACCTCCTTCGAATCGATCCAGTTCATCATCTTCCGCAAGGCGCGGCCAGTTTCGGTGAGCTTGTGCTCCCGCTCGCGGCGACGGGTAGCCTTGAAGCTGGCTGCCCCCGCACGATTCTCGAGGATCCAGTCGCGGGCAAACTCACCACTGCGGATGTCCTCAAGAATCCGCTTCATCTCTGCACGGGTCTCATCCGTGATCACCCGCTTACCGCGTGTGTAGTCACCATACTCAGCGGTGTTGGAGACGCTGTATCGCATATATTCCAGACCACCCTGATAGAGCAGGTCGACGATCAGCTTCATCTCATGCAGGCACTCGAAATAGGCCATTTCTGGCTGGTAGCCTGCCTCGACCAGCGTGTCGAAGCCCGCCTTGATCAGCTCCGAGACGCCTCCGCAGAGCACAGCCTGCTCACCAAACAGGTCGGTCTCAGTCTCTTCAGCGATCGTCGTCTCGATCACACCGCCGCGGGTGCCACCGATGCCCTTGGCATAGGCCAGCCCAATCTGCTTGGTGGCTTCGCTGGCACCCTCGCCGAGGGCGATCAGACAGGGCACGCCGCCACCCTTCTCATACTCGCTCCGCACCAGGTGCCCGGGGCCCTTCGGGGCCACCAGCAGGGTGTCGTGGCCGGCAGGAGGCTCAACCTGCGCGAAGTGGAAGTTAAAGCCATGGCTTGCCATCAACACGGCACCCGGCTTGAGGTTCGGCTTGATCGCTGCCTTGTAGACGTCGGCCTGCAGCTCGTCGGGCAGCAGGATGTTGATCACATCTGCCTGCTTGACGGCCTCTTCAACGCTCATTGGCTCGAAGCCATGGCTCTTGGCGAGGTCGTAGTTCGGACCGCCTGGACGCTGTGCCACGACGACATTCAGTCCACTGTCCCGCAGATTCTGGGCCTGGGCATGCCCCTGGCTGCCGTAGCCGAGAATGGCAATCGTCTTCCCGGCAAGGTGCTTCAAATCGGCGTCGGATTCGTAGTAGATCGTGGCTGGCACGGGCTTCTCCTGAGTCGGATCGTTCGTGAGGTGAGGGAAATAGATCGGTCAAAGTTGTCAAACCGGCTGAACAACCATCGATTGTCAGCCACTGCAGAGGAGCAGCGGCTCCACCGCAGATGGGCGTCCCGGACTTAGGCAAGGGTCTCCGGTGAGATCGCATGGTCGGCAGGGAGATGAGTCACATCGCCAGACGGCCCCGGCTCGTTGCCCCGAACCATCGCAATCCGGCCAGTGCGAACCAGCTCCAGAATGCCCAAAGGCCGCATCATGTCGATAAAGCCTTCAATTTTGTTCTCGGTGCCGGAGATCTCAACGACCACGCTGTCACCAGCGACATCGACGATTTTACCGCGGAAAATATCCGCCAACTCCTTCACCTGGCTTCGCACCGCCCCGGCGGGAGCCTGCACCTTAATCAGCATCAAGTCGCGTTCAACGTAGTCGCGTGAACTGATGTCGTTGACCTGGACAACCGTGACGATCTTCTCCAGCTGCAGCCGCACCTGGTCGAGCACACGGTCGTCTCCCCGCACCACGAAAGTCATTCGCGACAGATCGGGGGCCTCAGTCTCCCCGACTGCCAGGCTGTCGATGTTGTAGCCGCGGGAGGCAAGCATGCCCGAAATGTGCGAAAGCACGCCGGGAACGTTCTGAACCGTCGCTGAGAGAAGATGGCGCATGGCGGGCGGGAATCTCCGGGGCATTCCGGACTGCTCCGGCCGGATTCCGCGAAACAACGCGGAAACGCGTTCGGGAATACCGCCGGGTCGGCTCGAGGGAGGGATCGGCCGGTGTGGCCGTCCGTGCGGTGAGAGTGTAGTAGGCTCAAACAGGCCGATTCAAGCGTCAGCCCCTTGTCGCCGAGATATCCGAGGGGTGCGTTGACCCTGACCCCCAAACAGAATACGCTGCGGAACTCGCGTGGCGGGCGAAATGTGCGTCCACCGCGGCCTTCATCCTTTCCTTTCGTGAGACTGACAGCGTGTCGAGTGTTTTGGCTCAGGAGTTGATTGAAGCCGGTGTGCATTTCGGCCACCGCGCCAGCCGCTGGAATCCCAAGATGCGGCCGTACATCCACGGTCGCAAGAACCTGATCCACATCATCGACGTCCGCGAGACGATTCGTGGGCTGTTGCGGGCACGGAAGTACCTCAAGCAAGTCGCCGCCTCTGGCAGCCTCGTGCTGTTCGTTGGAACGAAGCGACAGGGCCAGGACGCCGTCGCTCGTGAAGCAGAGCGTTGCGGCATGCCCTATGTCAGCGAGCGGTGGCTCGGTGGCACACTCACGAACTTCCGCACGATTCGCAATCGACTCGCTCGCCTCGAAGAACTCGAGCGGCTGATGCCTTCGTCTGAAACGGCGATCACCGACGAGTTTGCAGCCTACTCAAAGAAGATGCAGTCCTCGCTCCGCCGCGAGTATCGCAAGATGGTTCGCAACCTCGGTGGTATTCGCACGCTGTCGCGGCTTCCCGAGTGTCTGGTGCTCTTTGATCCCAAGAAGGAAAAGAACGCCGTCAATGAGGCTCGCAAGATGGGCATCACCACGCTCGCCTTGATCGACACCGACTGCGACCCTGACGTGATCGACCTGCCGATCCCTGGCAACGACGACTCGATCCGTTCGATCGAGCTGGTCGCCGCTCGGCTCGCCGATGCGATCCTCGAGGGGAAGGCCGAGCACTCGACCCAGGCACAGGCAGCTTCCGAGGGTGCCGACAAGGATGCTGGTTCGCGAGCCAAGCGAGCTGCTCCTCGTCCTCGCACCTGAGCGTGGTTCGCACCTGCGAAAAGATCGACGCAAGTGCCTGAATCAAAGCGATGCCGAAATCAAAGCAGTGCCAGAAACGTTGATGACTTCAGGTCATCAATGTTGTTTGGCGAAGCCGTTCAGCTGGTCGGTTCATCGGCCGGTAGAAACGCTCCGGGCACATCAGGGCCCCGCGGGCATGATTGGTGGCGAGTTCTGATGTGGCCGTCCATCAGAGCCCGCACATCACCAGACGTTGAGACACGTTGGAATCCGAGCGAGAGGGAGAAGAGACATGGCAGCGATCACCGCAGCAGATGTGAAGAGCCTGCGAGACAAAACCGGCCTTCCGATGATGGAATGCAAGAAGGCCCTCGCTGAATGCGGCGGAGACACCGACGCCGCAATCGAATGGCTTCGCAAGCAGGGCATCAAAACGCAGGCACTGCGATCCGACCGTGAGATGAGCACCGGTCGCCTTGCTGTCTACACCGATCTTGAGAAGGGTGTCGGTGCCATGGTCGAGCTGAAGTGCGAGAGCGCACCGGTGGCAAACAGCCCCGACTTCAAGGATCTCGTCAACGACATGGCCAAGCAGCTGGCGCTCGGACCAGGTGCGGCCACCGCTGACGAACTGCTCGCCCAGAAGAGCACCATGCACCCCGACCGCACGCTCGGCGAGCTTAAGGACGACCTCTTCAATCGCATGCGCGAGGTTTTCGAACTCTCGCGGATTCGTCGTGTCGACGCTCCCTGCGGCGGCTACGCCCACCACGATGGCTCGAAGGCCTGCCTGGTTGAGCTCGCCGGCAAGGCTGGCTCCGCGGTTGCCGAGATTGCCAAGGACATCGCCATGCACATTGTGGCCATGGCTCCAAAGGCAGTCTCCAAAGAAGAGCTCGATCCTGCTGCTGTGCAGAAGGAACGCGAGATCCTCACCGAGGCGGCACTGGCTGAGGGCAAGCCTGCCAACATCGTTGAGAAGATGATCGAAGGCCGACTGAGGAACTTCTTCAGCCAGTGCGTACTGCTTGAGCAGCCGTTCGTGAAGGATGACAAGCAGACCGTCGGAAAGCTTGCTGAGACCTCGGGGATCGAAGTCAAGTCAATGGACAACTGGACCCTGGGCAGCTGATCGCAGCCCATGCGTGCTTCGCCATGACTTCCACTCCATTCAAGCGTGTGCTCCTGAAACTCTCCGGTGAGAGTTTTGCGCGCGCCGGTGAGCGTGGCATCTCCATGGAGGAGGTGGTCCAGATCGCGGAGCAGACCGTCCGTGTCGCTGCCAGCGGAGTGCAGGTAGCGGTGGTGATCGGTGGTGGCAACATCCTTCGTGGTGGCTCCTTTACCGCAGGCAACGCAGCAATCCAGGAAGCGACGGCCCACTACATGGGCATGCTCGCCACTGTCATCAATGGCCTCGCGCTTCAGGATGCCCTTGAGAGCCTGGGAGCGAGTACACGGCTGATGACTGCGATCAAGATGGATGGTGTCGCGGAGCCCTACATCCGCCGCAGGGCACGCCGGCATCTCGAGAAGGGGCGGATCGTGATCCTCGCTGCGGGTACGGGCAGTCCGTTCGTGACCACCGACACTGCTGCGGCGCAGCGAGCTCTCGAACTTGAGGCAGATATCCTGCTGAAGGCAACACGCGTCGACGGGGTCTATTCAGACGACCCCGAGCGGAATCCGCACGCGATGCTCTACCGTGACCTGACGTATCAGCAGGTGCAGGAACAAGGCCTCCGTGTCATGGATGCCACTGCCATCTCTCAGTGCATGGAGCACTCCATGCCAATCCTTGTGTTCAACTACCGCACCGATGGCAACATCGAGCGTGCGGTGGCGGGCGAACGCATCGGCACCCTGGTCACCAGCCGTATCGCCTCCGAGCAGTAAGCCTCGGCGGCGTTCTTAGGGCGGCTGACTTGAAGTGCCCGGGAACCTCCTGCGAGAATCGAGGCTTTGCTAGTGGTCTCACCAGGCATCGTCAGCCGTGTGAGTGCTGGCCGCCTCCAGGGAGATCTCGCACGATGCCGGCAGACGACATCCTGCTCGACGCCGAAGAACGCATGGAAAAGGCTGTCGAGGTCTTCCGCCATGCCCTCACCGGAATCCGAACCGGCCGGGCCAATCCTGGCCTCGTCGACTCGCTCAAGGTGGAGGTCTACGGCTCACCCACACCGATCAAGGCACTCGCAAACGTGGGCGCACCTGAGCCCAACCAGATCGTGGTGCGTCCGTTCGATCCAGGCACCCTCAAGGACATTGAGAAGGCTCTGCATGCCAGCGACCTCGGCTTTAATCCCCAGAGTGATGGCCGTGTGATTCGCATCACCATCCCGCCGCTCTCAACCGATGTCCGCCGCAAGATGACCTCGCGGATTAAAGAACTCGCTGAGGAATCCCGCGTCTCGATCCGCAACGTTCGTCGTGATGCCAATAAGGCTGCCGATGGCGAGAAGTCGGGCGGCACGATGACCGAAGACGACGTGAGTTCCACCAAAGACGATGTGCAGGAACTCACCAAGAAGTTTGAGGCTCAGGTCGGCGACCTGGCCAAGGCAAAAGAAGCCGAAGTGATGGAAGACTGATCGCAGTCGCTGATCACCATTACGAGAGAAGTTGTGGAGAGGCGGGCTATGGTGAATGCCGTGAGCAGCGATGCCTGCCCCGTCGTACTGGAAGATGTCGTCAAGCGGTACGGAACTCGGACCGCCCTTGATGGGGTCTCGCTCACGGTGGAGCCAGGGATCACCGGCCTGGTCGGCCCCAATGGCGCAGGCAAGAGCACGCTCGTGCGAACCGTGCTGGGACTGGTCAGGCTCGCTAGCGGCCGCGTGCGGGTCTTTGGACTCGATCCACAGAAGTCGCCCCACCAGGTTCGCCAACAGGTGGGCGTTGTTCCAGAGGATGAGTCGGCGGTGCCTGGTCTCACCGGCGTGGGCATGGTGCGGTATGCAGCCCGGCTGTGTGGGATTCCAGCCGGTGAAGCGCTGCGGCGAGCCCATGAGGTGCTCGACTGGTGTGATGCCGGCCAGGAACGCTATCGCCCGCTGGAGACCTTTTCAGTCGGCACACGCCAGAAGGTCGCCTTTGCAGCGGCGATCGTGCATGACCCTCCGCTGATCATCCTCGATGAGCCGACCAATGGCCTCGATCCGATTGAGCGGAAGGCGATGCTCGGCCGTCTCGTGACACTCGCTCGCGATCACGGAAAGACGATCTTCCTCTGCACACATGTGCTGCCCGACGTGCAGGCAATCTGTGAGCGAGCCATCGTGCTCGCCGCAGGACGCGTTCGGCTCACGGGGACGATCGATGAACTCACCAGGCCGGCCTTGCCCATGCACCGCGTGGAAGGGACCGGCCCGCTTGAGCAACTGGCTGACTCACTGGCAGAGGCCGGCATTGCGGCAAGCCTTGTCCGCACCAGCCGCGGCCCTGCGGTCGAGGTCGCCACGCCGGTCGATGCCGATACCGCCGCGGTGCTACGCAGCGTGTGTGAGCATGCCCGTCATGTCGGTGTCGGTGTACGAAGCTTTGAGCCCGCGCAGCGGCCACTTGAAGAAGTCTTTATCGCCAGCCTGCGGGAAGCGGAAGCCGTCCACAGCCCTGAGGTACTCCATGCCCCTGCATGATGTTGGCTACCGTGCCTGGAAGGGAACGCGTCGGCCACCTGGCTCGGCCGCGTTCGTGATCGCCACGACCGGCATTGCGCTCTCCTGGAAGAGCCGCTGGCTGCGGCGGGCAGTGCTGTTCGCCTGGAGTCCCGCACTCGCCTTTGCGATGAGCTTCTTCGCTTTCGAGCAGGCCGTCGAAGAGGGCCGGCTGAGCATGCTCGAGGTCACGGCCCAGTCTGGCCGCAACCTCGACGGTGTTGGTGTGCTCGGTGGCCTCCTGGTCAATGCCCTCGGCCGGCCGACTGATGGGGAGCCCGCATACCTGCCTGGCTCTGTCGAGGAGATTGAGCAGACCCGAAGGACGGTCTGGTCCCGGCTCCTGCTCGCTTTTATGCGGGCACCACAGGCGGTGCTTTTGGCGGTCGTGATCGGACTTGTGGCGCCCACCCTCATTTCGCGGGACATGCGGGCTAAAGCCTGGCTCGTCTACTTCACCAGACCGGTCTCTCGGCGTGACTACATCCTGGGCAAGGGGGCGGTGCTGGCAGGGGTGGTTGCCATGGTCACGCTGCTGCCAGCGCTTGGGCTGTGGTTTGTCGGCGTGCTGGTGAGTCCGAGCGTGAACGTTGCCTGGGCGACGGCTGACCTACCCCTGAAGGTTCTTATCTCAAGCCTCGCAGTGGCCATCCCAACGGTGCTCCTGGCCCTCGCCTATTCTGCAATCACCACAGAAACTCGCATCGCTGGCTTTGCCTGGTTTGCCACCTGGGTGGCCTGCTGGATCACGCACTCGGCTCTTGGTGCCGCTGAGCTGATGGCTGACCGCCCGTCGCCCGAAGCACAGAGTTTCTTCGGCGAGCCGTTTGACGGTCCAGGTGAGGATGATCGCCATGATCGGTCTCGTCCTATGCACTGGCTTGGCCGGGCAGCAGGGCTCGACTCTTCAATCGACCACTGGGCCTGGGTTTCCCCTTACCACTCGATCGGTGTTGTTCAGGCTGCAATCTTCGGCATGGAAAAACGACCCCAGGCGTTTCTTCCACCCTTGATTTCACTTGCCAGCATTTCGGCGGTATCGCTTGTGCTGCTCCTCCGCCGGATCGATGCACCGCTGCGTTCCTAATGATGTTCCTCCATGTCTCCCTAGGACCCGTCTCCCCAGGACCCGTCTTCCCAGGCCCCACGGCTCGAGAGCACCCGCGATGATCTCACTGACGAACGTCACGAAACTTTACGGACAGGTGATCGGCGTCAACGACGTGACGGTCAACCTGTCGAAGGGAGCGCATGGCCTGCTCGGTCCGAACGGAGCAGGCAAGACAACTCTTCTCGGACTCGTGACTGGACAGCTCCGCCCAACGATGGGACGCGTGGAAGTCTTCGGCGAACGCCCCTTCGGAAATCCATCGGTCCTGGCCCGAATCGGCTACTGCCCTGCAGGTGACATCCGTGAGCGGTCGGTCACTCCGATGCAGTGGGTTTCGTATCTCGTGCAGCTCTCCGGCTTCACCCGGCACGCCGCTGAGAAGCGAGCAGAGGCGGCCCTCGGACAGGTTAGCCTCTCGGCAGCGGCGAGCCGACCGATCGGCACACTCTCGAAAGGCATGCGGCAACGGGCCAAGCTCGCTGGTGCCTTGGCCCATGATCCCGAACTGCTCGTGCTCGACGAGCCGTTTGATGGACTCGACCCCGTGGCCCGGCACGACCTCGTCTCGCTAGTCAAGGATTGGGCAACCCACCGCAGCCTGCTGGTTGCCAGTCATCTGCTGCATGAGATCGAACCGCTCGGTGCTGGCCTCGTTGTGATCCTTGGCAGCCGCGTGGTGGCGAGTGGACCCTCAACTGAAATCCGTAGTCTGATCGACGCCACCCCCGCGGAGGTTCGCGTTGTCTGCGATGCACCTCGCAGGCTAGCCGAAATAGTCTGCCGTGGTGACGACGCCCGCAGCCTGCGGTTTGAGGGAGACAACACGCTCGTGATCGGCACGCGACAGGCGGGGCTGCTCGCCGAACGCATCACGGCGGCTGCTGTGGATGAAGACATTGCCGTTCGCGAAGTCGTGCCGGACGACCGATCTCTCGAAGGAGTCTTTGGTCGGCTTGTCTCCTTGCACCGAGGAGGCGTGTGATGCACAGCGTCTCTGCAACCGAGATCAGTCCGCCGCCTGTGGAGCGGATTCCCAAGACAAACCTGCCGAGGTCGATCGCCACGATCGCTGAGTTTCAGCTGCGGCGGATGCTGACCCGTTCGCGTCTGCTCGTCGCTGCGATTGGCATCCTGTTTCCCTCGGCCGTGCTCCTGGCGGTCGGTCGCACC
>Ga0181607_10000397_pt1 | contig 37541 bp, 35 predicted proteins | sample 041ome_9_FD_132420 | JGI IMG/M metagenome (GOLD analysis project Ga0181607, IMG submission 132420) | Coastal salt marsh microbial communities from the Groves Creek Marsh, Skidaway Island, Georgia - 041413US metaG (megahit assembly) | ecosystem: Environmental > Aquatic > Marine > Intertidal zone...
CGGTGGGTATACACAAAGCTCTGTAATTCAAGCTTTTTACTCTTCCTCAACTGGAGGAAAGACAAATAATAATGCAGTGGGCTTTGGGTCAGCAACAGTATGGCCCTATCTTCAAACAGTAGATGATCCATGGTCAGTAGACAACAGAGTTGGTAATAGTAAAGCTGCTTGGTCTTATGATTTTTCTGGCTACCAACTGTCAAAAAATATTTTATGTGGTGATACGCCATGTTTTGACTCAATAACTGATATTTATGTTTCATCTGTTGCTGAGTCAGGTGCTGCTGTTGAAGTCACCATGAAAGGATTTAAGAATGGTTCGTCAAGAACAGTTACAAAATCAGGGAGAAATATTAAATCTCAACTTGGATTTACTTCACATTATTTTAAAACTTCCAGCCAATCTGATGTATCAAATCTTTCAATTGGGCCTATAACGGTAAATACCTCAACTGTGTCCTCTTCAACTGGTACTTCATCTTCTACTTCTACAGGAGATGTAGCTCAATATGCTACGTCAACTTCAGGGTTGAATTTACTATCTGGAGCGGGGTTGTTAAACAACTGTAATGAAACTTCATCAGCTTGCCAGGCTAAAACATTAACAAGGGAGGAAGCCGCGGCTATTGTTGCAACAATTGGTGGTGTTTCTTTAGATGCACCTAATGCTTATAGTGATGATGACCAGAGCATTTATCAAAAAGCAATAAACGCAATTCCTTATTATGGTAGTCAAGTTTGTATCGGAAGCCCTTTTCAGTTTCAGCCAACTGAAACTGTAGCTAGAGATCAGTTTGCGTGTATGGTCATAAAATCTATCAAGGCAGGTTCAACAACTGAATTATCTGGTTCAGTAGACAAGTACTCTGATGAAGGTGCTAGCAAATGGACTAATGAAATCAATATACTTGCTGCCAATGATGTAATTCCTGCTTGTAGTTCCATTCAAGATAAGTTTTGTCCGAGCAGAAATATTTCTATTGGAGAAGTTGCTTACATAGTAAATAAATTGGTAAGTAAATCATTGATATCAAGCGATTTATTTTCAAGCAGTACGTTCCAAGAGGGCTGGACTGCAAATGGTTCTGAAGTTGTAGAAGCAAGTACTACTGCTGTGGCAAATCCTAATGCAGGTAATGATGCTTGTGTACCAAGAGATAATACCGACCTAGTAATAAATTCTGTTTTAGATGTGCAGCAGTTTCTAGCAAATAATGGCTTTAATCCTGGACCGATTGATGGACAAACTGGACCAAAAACTAAAAATGCAGTTATAGAGTTTCAAAAAGAAAATGGCTTACTCGCTGATGGGATAGTGGGAAATAAAACTAAAGATGCTATGAGGGCGTATACAGGATGTAGAAATCAAAATGTCTGTATTGCTAGAGATAACTCAAATGCAAGACTAGATTCAGTTGCAGACATCCAAACCTATCTAGCAAACAATGGCTTTAATCCTGGAATTATTGATGGAGAGATTGGTTCATATACTAAGGAAGCTATAAAAGCTTTCCAACGCAAAGTTGGGTTAATTCCAGATGGTGTTGCTGGAAATAGAACAAAATCAGAAATGAAATCTTATACCGGCTGTTAGCTTATATATTGTAAAATTTTCTCAGCTATTTTTTCTGAACTAAATTCAAAATATTCTGTTAAATCTTCTAATGGAGCTGATGCACCAAAAGTTTCTATACTGAAACTTTCTGTTACTTTTCCAATATAATCTTGCCAGCCAATAGAGCGGCCAAGTTCGAGAGTAAAGACAAACTCATTTATTTTTAGATTTTCAAGGGTGTTGGTATTAATTTGATTTAAAATAGGAGTACTAATAACTTGTACAGACTTATTTTTCAACTTCTTAGAAACCTCAATTGCTAAATTTACTTCAGATCCAGAAGCAAATATTGTAATGTCGTCTCCTTTGATTAACTCGTATGCACCATCTTGAAAATTTTTATAGCTCAAATTAGTTTCAATATAATCTAACGACTGTCGTGTTAACACAAGAGATTTAGGGTTGTTACTTTGAGTAAAAATATACTGATAAGCATATTGTGCTTCTATACTATTTGCTGGTCGAATAACATCTACTCCTGGTATTAGTCTTAAACTCATTAAGTGCTCAACAGGTTGATGGGTTGGACCGTCCTCACCAAGGTAAATTGAATCATGAGTAAAGATGAAGACAGAATCAAGATTCATAAGAGATGCGAGTCTTATGCTTGGCCTCATATAATCTGAAAATACTAAAAATGTTGACCCATAACCAATTAAATTACTGTGCAAAGTAATCCCATTTACAACTGCTGCCATTGCATGTTCTCGAATTCCAAACTCAATTGACTGACCACTTCTATTTTCATGTGAATAAATTGAATTTGAGACTATTTGCTTGGTAGATGCTGCAAGATCTGCTGATCCTCCAAGTATGAATCTATTTGACTCTCCAATAGAATTTAATACCTCACTTCCTGTCACCCTTGTTGCTTTTCTTTCATTATTTAGAGAATTGATAAATTCAATTTTTATATTGTTAAATTCATTCCATAAATCTGCAAAATCATCATCATCGGTTATCTTTTCTTCAAGTAAAGATAACCATTCATCATATTTACTATTATCAGTATCTCTTTTTTTATTGAAATAATCGTAAATTTCTTGAGGGTGATCAAATGTATCCCCTGTCCAGTTTAAGTTTTTTAAGAATTGTTCCATTTCATCACTACCTAGAGGTGAGCCATGTATCCCACTAGTGTTTTGCTTATTAGGAGAATGCTTCCCAATAGTGCTTTTTGCTATTATTAAAGATGGTTTAGAAGTGTTGCCTTGTGCATCCTTAATGGCGTCAATAATTTGATTTTCATCATGTCCATCTATTTCCTGAACGTGCCAACCTAATGATTGAAATTTTTCACTTTGATTAGTCACTGATACTTTGTCTACATTCCCATCAATAGATATATTGTTATCGTCAAAAATATAAATTAATTTTCCCAGTTTCCAAAGACCTGCTAATTCAGCAGCTTCAAATGAAACCCCCTCCATCAAATCACCATCTGAAACTATTCCATATACATAATGATCGATAATTTCATTTCCAAAAATATCCGACAAATAAGTCTCGGCAAGCGCAAGACCAACTCCTGTAGCGAAACCCTGCCCTAAGGGTCCAGTTGTTATATCAATTCCAATATCTACATCGAGCTCAGGGTGGCCAGCAGTTTTAGAATTTAATTGTCTGAAATTCTTCATGTCATCAACAGAAATATTAAAACCATTAAAATGTAGTAAGCTATAAAGCAATGCTGACCCATGTCCAGCACTAAGAACAAATCGATCTCTATTTATCCAGTTAGGATTTCTATTAGAAATTTTTAAAAAGTTTTTGAATAATACAGTTCCTACATCTGCCATTCCTAATGGCATGCCGGGGTGTCCAGAATTTGCTTTCTCGACAGATGAAGCTGAAAGTACTCTAATGGATTTTGTTACTTTATCAAACACAGATTAAGTATATAAGAAACTAGGCAGACGCAAAAGAATCTTTTGCATGATATGAAGATCTTACTAGTGGACCGGATTCAACATGTGGTATGCCGAATGACTCACCAAGTAATTTATAATCTTCAAATTCTTCAATTGGCGCATACCTATCAATTGGTCTATGTTTTGCTGTTGGTCTTAAATATTGACCTATAGTAACAATATCAATATCAATTTTAGATAGGTCTTTCAAAACTGAAATAACTTCATCTTTAGTTTCCCCCATTCCAACAATTAATCCGGTTTTTGTTTTCCCCATAAATCCTTGCTGCTTGACATATTCGAGAAGAGACAATGACCTGCCATAAGACGCCGCGGTTCTTATTTCCCTTTGTAGTCTCGGTACTGTTTCTAAATTATGATTAAATACCTCAGGAGCAGCAAAAAGAATATTGTCTATTGCTGACCTCAATCCTTTAAAATCTGGAACCAAGACTTCGACATTACATTTTTCATTTAATTCTTTTACAGCACGAATTGTATCTGCAAAAAACAATGATCCTCCATCATCGAGGTCATCCCTATTAACGGAAGTAATAACAGCATGTGACAACTGCATAGCTTTTACACTTTCTGCAACTCTGATTGGTTCATCTAAATCAAGTTGACCTGGCTTACCAGTTTTAACATCACAGAAGCCACAAGCTCGTGTGCATACATCACCCATTATCATAAATGTTGCAGTTCCCATTGACCAGCATTCATATATATTTGGGCATGAAGCTTCTTCACACACTGTATTTAATTTTTTCTCGCTTAATAAGTTTTTCAAATTGATGTAATCATTTCCTAAGTTTGCTTTAACCTTCATCCATTCAGGCCTTCTAGGTTCATTTGGTAAGACTCCTCTTATGGTTATCGGGATAATATTTTTATTGGGTTTGAACACTCCCCTTTTAACCATTTCATCAATATTAAATTCTTTAGTTGTCTTAAGTTGTTTAGGAGTAAATTGAGAAAACTGTTTATCTGTTTTTTCATAATTGAAAATGTTTTTAAAATTTTTAGAAATTACACTTGATACATCCTCAAAAGAAATTTGATTATTAAATTGATGAATAGAACTCATTTGTTCCGATTCATTACCACATGGGTTTATTAAATTAAAACCTTCCAGGTTATCAAAAATATTTAATGAAAAACCATGATAAGTAGTCCATTTACTAACCTTGATTCCGATCGAAGCAATTTTACCAGCAGAGGTCCAAACGCCTGTATCGTCTTCTTTAGTAAAAGAATCTATAGAAAATTCATTAAGAGAATCAATGATTACATTTTCTAATGACCTCACAAAGGGCAGTATTTTTTTTGGATCAGAAAGCCTAACAATTGGATAACCGATTAATTGGCCTTCACCATGATAGGTAATGTCTCCTCCCCTATCAGTTTCACAAAAATCTATACCCCTATTACTAAGCTCTTCTTCAGAAACTAGTAAATTGTTCTTCTTTGCAGAACGTCCTGAAGTTATAACCCCATCATGTTCAAGAAGCAATAAATAATCATCATTGCTATTGTTTTGTGAAACTGATCTATGAATTCCTAACTGAAGGTCATAAGCTTCCGAATAAGATAATTTACCAAGCCACCGAATATTGATAGTTCTCAATCTAATTCCTGTGACCAATCAGTATTCTCTAACCTTTCCTTAATATAATTAAGAAATAATAATGCTACCGAACCATCAAATACCCTATGGTCCCATGTAATACTCAAAATACCAGTGTGTCTTATTGCTATAGAATCGGATCCATCTTGTGCTTGAACAACAACTGGTCGTTTCTTAACTGATTCTGTTGAAAGGATGGCAACATTTGGTTGATTAATTATTGGGGATGTTAAAAATGAATTAAATGAACCATTGTTAGATATAGTAAAAGTACTTCCACTTACATCATCTAAACCATATTTTCCATCTCTTAATAATTTGGAAGTCTCAGAAATCTTTCTTGCTATTCCTTTTAAATTAAACGAATCAGCCTCTTGCAAGGTTCCAACCAACAATCCCTCTTGATTTAAGTCAACAGCAATTCCTAGATTGATATGATTATGAATTTCATGTATACCATTTTCTAAATCAAAAGAACTATTTACTACGGAGTATTCCCTCAATGCCGAAATAGTAGCAAGAGAGATGAAAGGAAGGTAAGTTAGTGAAAAGCCATTTTCTTTCTTAAATTTTGCTTTATGTTTTGCTCTTACAATTTCAATATTCTCAAAATCTACCTCAATAGAAGTCATCACATGTGCAGAAGTTTGCTTTGACATAACCATATTTTCAGCAATTCTTTTCCTAAGTCTTGAAATGTTATTTGAAGACTCTTTAGTTAATGTTTCTTTCTCTTTTTCTTGTGGGAGCTGTTCAGCAATCTTTTCTGTTGAGATTACGCCCTGACCTGATGAAATAATTTTTTCAATATCTTGTCTTTTAATCCTTCCGTTTTTACCAGTGCCCTGAACTTTTTCAAGATCTATATTGTGTTCAACGGCAAGTTTTCTGACAACTGGTGATAATTTAAGATTTTGTTTCTCCTTCGGTGTCTTTACAATATTAGGATTTTGTACCTCGTCAACATCAGGATTTGGATCTTGAATATTATCTTTTTTTGGCTCTTCTTTAGGAGGGGTGTCATTTGTTTTTGTTTTATCTCCATCCAATTCAAGTAGAGAAGCGCCTACTTCTACTGTTTCACCCTCTTCTACTAGTAAACTACTGACTGTTCCGTTAAATGGTGAGGGTACTTCTGTGTCAACTTTGTCAGTAGAGATTTCCAATATTGGATCATCTTCTTTAACTTCGTCTCCTACCTTAACTAGCCAACGAAGAATTGTGCCTTCTGTTACTGTTTCGCCAAGCTGTGGCATTGTCACTATTTGACTCATTACTTTATTGTAATTCCTTCAGGGCTTTTACCACTTTTTCAACACTAGGAATAAATGCATCTTCTAAGACAGGAGCAAAAGGTATATGAGTATTTGGAGGCGTTACCTTAAGTATTGGGTTATCAAGATTCCAAAAACCTTTTTCAGCGACTACTGAAGAAATTTCAGAAGCAATTGATGAAAATGGTACATCCTCTTGCAGGATGCACAAATTAGATGTTTTTTCAACAGAGTTTAAAATTATTTCCTCATCAAGTGGAACAATTGTTCTTATATCAATTATTTCAACTGAAATATCTTCTTTCGAGAGAACTTCTGCAGCCTCATTAGCAACAGGCACCATTCCAGACCAAGTAACCAGTGTTACATCTGTACCTTGCCTAACTACTTTTCCTTTACCAATCTCTACTTCATAAAGACCAAGTGGAACTTCCATTTTCAAATCAGGTTTTCTATAAAGCTTTTTGTGTTCTAAGTACATTACTGGATTAGGGTCATTAACAGCTGCAACCAAAAGTCCTTTTGCATCATATGGATTTGATGGAGCAACAACTCTTATACCTGGATGGTGTGCCAGTAATGACTCTGGACTGATAGAGTGAAAGGGTCCAGATCGAGTTCCAGCACCAGTAGGGCCTCTAACAACCATTGGTACAGATTTGCCAGCTTTCCAGAAGTACTTTGCAGCTTCAGTTGTAATCTGGTCGAGAGCAGGATATACAAAATCATAAAATTGCAATTCAACTATTGGCTTTTTGCCAGCAAGAGCTGCTCCGACAGCTGCGCCCGTAAACCCTCCTTCAGAAATTGATGTATCAATAACTCTGAAAGGTCCATATTTATTAAACAAACCTTTCGTTGCCTTAAATGCGCCTTCAAAAACACCTATGTCTTCGCCCATCATGAATACATTTTCATCATTTTCCATCAACTCATCTAATCCATTTGTTATCGCTTCTATATAATTCATTGTTTTTGTATTAGTTTCATCATTAGAAATGGTTGGAGTTGTTCTGTCAGCAAACATATCTTCAACTTCATTAGAGGGATCAGGGTCGTCTTGAGTTTTAGCCCATTCTAAAGCTTCTCTTATTTCAGCTTCTAAATCTTCAGCTAGGCTTACAAACTGTTCGGTTGAAAACAAACCTTCTTCAACCAAGGAATCTTCAAATCTGGCAATTGGATCTCTCTTCATCCAAAAATCTCTAACTTCTTCATTTACATATTCAGCAGGATCATGGCCAGCATGACCATAATGTCTAAACGTTACTAATTCAATTAAAGATGGGCCATTTCCTTCTCTTGCACTTTCGCATGCTTCATGCATAACATCAATGACTTCATAAATATCATTTCCATCAATAATTTTTGCCGGTATGCCATAACCAGCTGCTCGGTCAGCAACATTTGGAGTACCAAACTCAGTTTCATTTGGTGACGAGTAAGCAAATTGATTATTTTGAACAGTAAATACAACTGGCAGATTTAATACACCTGCCATGTTGATGCTTTCGTGCCAAGTTCCAGTAGCTGTTGCTCCTTCACCACAGTTTGCCACGGCAACAACGCCAGATCCACTTTGTTGAGAGGCGAGTGCCCAACCTACAGCAACTGGTGCTGAATCAGGCAAAGGAGAGACAACCATTAAAGTTCCTTTATCAACAACACCAAAATGGCTGTTTCCATCTCTACCTTTTGATGGTCCATCATGTTTACCGAAAAAATTCAGTGCAATTTCTTTAAGAGTCACTCCCTTTTTAATTTGCACACCAAGATCTCTATGCGTACCTCCAAAAATATCTTTTTCATCCATTCCTGCTGCTATTCCAGCCATTGAGGCTTCCTGTCCAATACCTGGATATACCGCTCCACTTAATTGACCACCTTTATACATCTTCAGTAATCTATCCTCAAGTAATCTTTGGGTTTTCATTGATTTGTAAATATCCCATAGTTGATCTTTAGACAGCGATGCTGAATACCCTTTACGTGTAATTTTTTCAATCTGCATTAATGTAACCCCCTACCATTCAAGCTTAATAATGATTCTCCAATAGCTTCACTCAGTGTTGGATGTGCATGTATGAATTCAGAAGCTTCACTTGGTAAGGCTTCCCAACCTACCATATACATGAGTTCATGTATCATCTCGCCAGCGGCAGGTCCACAAACGCTAGCCCCAATGATAGGTCCATCTTCTTCTGAGTAAACTTTAACGATACCTTGGTTTTGGTTTTGAATTAATGCCCTACCTATACCTGCAAAGCTATGTTGAGCTTGTTTTATGTCTATACCTTGTTCTTTAGCTGTGTCAGAGTTTATACCCACTTCAGCAAGCTCCGGTCTTGTATAAACAACATATGGTATAGCTTTGTAATTAATTGGACTACTTTTACCTGTAGCGATATGAGTAACAGCACTAATTGCTTCTGCAAAAGCAACATGTGCAAGTTGAGGAGTACCAGAAACTATATCCCCCAAAGCATAGATATTTGATACATTAGTCTGAAGAGTTTCTAAATTTACCTCTAAGTAACCGTTACTTGACTTAATACCGTTTTGATCTATTCCAATATTTTCAGTAAGTGGAGATCTTCCTACGGCAACTAGTACACAATCAAATTCTGAATTTTCTTCGTCTGAGAAAACTACTTTTGAATCTTTTATTTCAGTCACTGAAGTAGATAATTTGAAATTAACACCACGTTTAGTAAGTTGTTTTCTTAACTCTCCTGATGTTCTTTTATCTAAGCCTGGAAGTATTTCTTTTGCCAATTCAACGACTGTAACTTCTGAACCCAAATCATTTAAAAGACTGGCAAATTCACAACCAATTGCTCCTGCACCAATTACGCAAACTTTTTTTGGCGGCTCTTCCCAATTGAGAGCTGTATCTGATGTAATAATAAATTTTTCATCAACTTTAATATTTGGTATTTCTCGTGGTTTAGATCCGGTTGCTATAAGAATAAAATCTGAAGAAATATCAACCTCATCACCATCTTGCTTTTTTACATTTACTGTATTTTTATCTTTAATTGACCCCCAGCCTTCTACTACAGTTACCTTTTTAGACTTAAGTAACATTCCAATACCACTAACTAATTTATTAACAGTATCAAATCTCTTCTGGGCAGTTTGTTGCCAGTTAATTTTTTTATCTTTAATTTCAATACCGAATTCATTTGATGTATCTATTTCGTGATTAAGTTCAGCTACATGAAGCCAATATTTTGCTGGTATGCACCCTCGATTTAAACAAGTTCCACCTAGAGTATCTGACTCAATCAGTGTTACTTCTATATCGAAGTTAGTTGCATAGAGAGCAGCAGCGTATCCAGCCGGCCCTCCACCAATTATGGTTAATTTTTTCAAATTACCTCTTTCCAGATAGGGTCTCTATCTAATCGAGATAATAACTACATTCTATTTTGGGGTTCCCAAGAAAAATGATTATTGTTATTTTCACCTTTCAATTTACTAAACTTTAGATAAAGTTCAAAATTAAGATTGCGTTTAAAATCGTTACAATGTAACTATGCAAACTAGACATTTAATTATTGCCTCATTGATAACAGGTTTATTCATATTGGTATCTTTTGGCATATGGCTAATAACATTCTAATTTTATGGCATTGAAAATAAAAGATGGAATATACCACATACCTCTAGAGCTTCCTTGGAGCTCTCCAGGTTTTGTAAATGTGTATTTAATTGATGACACAGATGGTTTTATTATGATTGACTGTGGAGTTAATGGAGATCACTATTTTGAACTTCTTTCTAAAAAATTTCGTGAAATAAATATAAAATTTAATGAAATCAAATTATTAATTGGTACCCATATGCATTCTGACCATATTGGTTTATCTGAAAAAATAAGAGATGAGGGTATTCCATTTGCTTTGTATGAAAATTCAATTGATTTTATAGATAAATATAATGATTGGACTATTCGCTTTAAAGAATTAAAAGATTATGCAATTACACAAGGTGCTCCAAAAAGTTTTGTCAATAGTATCTCTGAAATACAAACACCTTTTTATGCAGGGAAAGTAAGCAGACCTGATGTTCTCCTTAAAGAAGGGAGAATAAAAAATCTTAATCGAGATATAGAAACAATTTTTACACCAGGTCATGACATAACTGAAATCTCATTACACGATACAGCTTCAAAAATTATATTTTCAGGAGACCATATACTTCCAAAAATTACGCCATTTATTCCAACTGAAAGTAAAGATAGTGATATGTTGGCAAAATATACTGAATCCTTAGACAAGGTTGATAAAATCAAACACGATATTATTGCTCCTGGGCATGGTAATTTAATTTCAGAACCACATAATCGAATCAAGCAAATGAAACTTCATCATAAGCGACGTTCTGAAAAAATTTTATCAATACTTGAAGAGAAAAGCTTTACTGGATGGGAAATGGTAAATAATGTCTTTCCAAGAAAGTTGGATGATATGAATTTACGATTAGCTTTCCAAGAAACAATGGCTCACCTAAAATATCTTGAAAATTTAGGAAAGGTCAAGCAAGAAGAAATGCATAAAATTTCTCATTGGTCAAAAACTAGACAGGTTTGAAACCCCTATTTTTGGCTTCGTCTATAAAATCTGGTGAAAAAGATTGAATTAAATTTAATCCAAGATAGTCAATATCACCTATTTTATTATTAAGTTGATCAAACTGTTGCTGATTGTCACAATCATAAACCTTCATGTTTAATCTAAGACCAACATATCTATGATGTTCAAATCTATTTAGTCTATTCAAGTTAGAGACTCAATAATTCTGCAATTCTATCTCTTGCTAATTTTGGTGTTCCTAAAAGTAGTGAATCAGATTTTGCTTTTTTAAAATATAAATGTGCAGGGTGCTCCCAGGTAAACCCTATTCCTCCATGCACTTGAATATTGTCACCAGCTAATTTGTTAAAAACCTCTGAACAATATGATTTTGCTATTAGGGAACTCATTTCCATTTCTAGGCCATCACTTAAATCTGTTCTCACTGCACTGTATGCAACCGATTTAGCACTTTCCAATTGAAGTAACATATTTGCACATATATGTTGGATTGCTTGAAATGATCCTATGGGTCTTCCGAATTGGATTCTTTCTTTTGCGTATGATGTCGACATATCAAGACATGCTTGAGAGCCTCCCACTTGTTCCATTGCTAGAAAACTGAGTGAAATATTTTTAACTTTTTCCCATACATCTAATGTGTCTGAAGGTTCAATCATTATGTCGTTTTCTTGTATCTTTATATCTGACATGGAGATTTCACACATTGGTCTAGTTTGATCTAATGATGTTGTCTCTTTAACATCCAAGCCTTTTGTATCTTTTGAAAGTAAGATCATCTTCAAAGATTCATTATGTTTAGCCATGACTGCAAAATAATCTGAGACATCTCCAAACATAACATATTTTTTTACTCCATTAAGTACGTACCCATCGCTACTTTCAACTATATTTGTGTGCGTATTGCCCTCATCAACTAAATATTTGTCATTTTCATATATTGCAAAAGTGCCAATTTTTTCACCTGTAATTATTTCTGGAAGAATTGAATTTTTAATATCATCTTTAGAATTTAAAATCAAATTCTTAAAAACAACTCCTGAACTAAACACTGGGACTATTGGCATGTAATACCCAAGCACTTCTGAAAGAATTGCAGTATCTGTTAAAGAGAAACCAAGGCCTCCATCTGATTCAGGAACATCAAGGGCTAACCAACCCTGTTCTAATACGAGCTTCCAAATATTTTCATCAATCCTGCAATTTTCATCTACTTTTTGTATCGTATCAAGTAAATCAATATTCTCTTTAAGTAACTTAGTTGAATTCTCTTTTATTTCGTTTTGTATATCACTTAATGTAAATTGCATTATCTAATTGTAATTTTTTATTTTTATTTCGCTAATCATATTCAAGTTGTTTTCAATCATAATTACTATGGATATATGTTAGAAATTAAAAATTTACATGCAAATGTTGAAGGTGTCGAAATACTGAAAGGTGTTAATTTAAATATTAATCCAGGTGAAGTTCATGCAATTATGGGTCCTAATGGTTCAGGAAAATCAACTTTAGCAAATGTAGTTATGGGAAATCCAGTTTATGAAATTACAGAAGGAAGTGTTCTATTTGAAGGAAATGACATAACTGAAGAGCCAGTTGATAATAGAGCAAAGCTTGGTATGTTTTTAGCTTTTCAATATCCAGAATCTATACCTGGAGTAACAATTGTGAATATGCTTAAAACAGCACTAACAAATATTGAAGGAACAGAATACACTACATTAGAACTTCGCTTAAAGGTCGCAGAAGCTATGGAGCAGTTAGGACTATCTGCAGATTTTGCTGATAGATATCTAAACGAAGGATTCTCAGGAGGCGAAAGAAAAAGAAATGAAATATTGCAGCTTGCAGTTCTCAATCCTAAATTAGCTGTACTTGATGAAACTGATTCTGGCCTGGACGTTGATGGACTTAAGGTAGTTGGTGAGGGTGTATCCAAATTAAAAACAAAAGATAAAGGATACTTAGTTGTAACACACTATCAGAGGTTACTTCAATATATAAAACCTGATGTTGTTCATGTTTTTGTTGATGGCACTATTGTGGAATCAGGGGGATTAGAATTATCTAATAAGCTTGAAGAACAAGGTTATGAATCATACGTATGAAAGAAGTAAGTGAAATCAAAAAAGACTTCCCCATTTTTCAAAGATTGATTAATGGAAAAGAGCTTACCTATCTTGATTCAGGTGCCACATCTCAAAAACCTAACATTGTTATAGATTCTATGTCAGAAGTTTACAAACAGAATAATGCAAATGTCCATAGAGGTACATATGTACTGTCATCTGAGACAACTTCTAAATACGAAGATGTTAGAAATAAATTTAAAAACTTTATAAATGCAAATTCACCAGAAGAAATTATTTTTACTAAAGGCTGTACTGAGGGATTCAACTTACTTGCTAATTCCTTATGTAAAGATTTATCAGAAGGTGATGAAATTGTACTTTCAGAAATTGAACATCACGCCAATATAATCCCATGGCAAATGGCTGCAGATAAGTACGGACTAATAATTAAATATATAAATGTTGATCAAAATTTTAACTTAGATATGGAACACCTGGAGACTCAACTAACAAATAATACAAAAATAGTTTCCTTGGTAGGAGAATCGAATATTTCTGGAATGTTGCCCGACATAAAAAATATAAACAAACTTATAAAAAGTAAAACTGAAGCTTTATTTATTCTCGATGGAGCACAATTGGTGCCCCATAGGGAAATTGATGTACAAGATTTAGGTATAGATTTTTTATGTGTCTCTGGGCATAAGATGTTGGGTCCAACTGGAATAGGTGTGGTGTGGGGTAAGAAAGAGCTTCTTGAAAAAATGGATCCAGTTTATGGAGGTGGAGACATGATTGAAGAGGTGTATTATGATAAAGCTACATGGGCACCAATTCCTCATAAATTTGAAGCAGGTACACCTCCGTATGTAGAAGCAATTGGCCTCGGTGCTGCTGTTGATTATCTATCAGATTTAACAATGGCTGAAGTTCAAAAACATTCAGATCATTTAAGACTTTATGCAAAAAATACTCTAGAAAATATTAATGGGATAAATATTATCCATACAGATTCAGAAAATGCTGGATGTACATTCGCAATGAGTGTCGATGGAGTGCATGCTACGGATATTTCGTTAATGCTGGATACATATGGAGTTGCAGTAAGAGCAGGTCATCATTGTGTACAACCTTTTCATAGGAAATTAAATATAGATGCTACTTTTCGAGCTACAGGTTATATATATAATGATGAAAAAGATTTTGACACTCTAGCTAATGCAATTGAAGATAGTTTAAAAATTTTAAGATAGTTATGAGTATTGAAGCAAAAGTAGAACAATTCAAAAAGACTCTATCACTTTTCCCAAATCCACAAGAAAAATATCAGTATTTGATTGAACAAGCAAAATTAAATGAAGACTTTCCTACAGAACTTAGAATCGACGAATTTAAAGTAAATGGCTGTCAAAGCCAAGTATGGTTAGTGCCTGAAGAAAGGGAGGAAAAGCTGCACTTCAGCAGCGACTCCGATGCCTTAATTGCTAAAGGTCTTGTTACATTAATTGCATCAATTTATTCTGACGAATCTGCTCAAGATATCGCTAGTTCAGAAATTGATTTAATGGAAGAATTTGAGCTAGGCGTTATTTTAAGTCCTGCAAGAAGAAATGGTGCTTTTAGTATGTTGAAAACAATTAAGGAATTTGCAAAAAAATTAGCTGATTGATCCCTCTTCCCACCAATTTTCGTGTGGAAAAAATATCCAGACATCGTCTGTGTCTTTAGCAAGATCTCTCGTGTAATAATGTGGTTCAAAGTCACATTCATTATTCCACCATAAAGCAGAGAACCTCACATCACATTCATGATTTATGTTTTCTTTAATATAGTGAGACAGTTTTTCAAATGTTTCACCACTATCGCAAATATCATCAACAATTAAAACTTTGGAATCATTGGGTTTTGGCAAATAATTTTCCCAATGAGGAAAGTCTCGTGTAGATGCATGGACTGGCTTAAATGGAACATTTAATTTGTGAGAAATCATAACGCCTGGAATTAATCCACCTCTACTTATCCCAACAATTACATCAGGAATGAACTCATCTTTTTCAATTTGATCACAAATTTTATTTGTGTCAGAAATTTGCTCTTGCCATGTATAAATTAATTTTTCCATTTTGTAAGTGTTAATTTTATCAAAGTATCAAAAGTGAACATGTAAAAAAATAAAATATTTTCAAAACATTTCATTTCAAAATAAATAGCGTAACAAGAGCTTGTTCTATAATGAAATCATGAAAAGGAGGTAAGGATGCGAAGAAGTTGGGCGGTAGGCCTAATTATTATCAGTATTCTTGCTATGGCCTGCGGGGGAGCCGCAGACGTAGACGATTACAAAGCTGCATTTGTGTATGTAGGACCAGCGGACGATGGTGGATGGTCACAAGCACATGATGTAGGAAGACAATATCTTGTAGAACAAACTGGGATTGAGACAGCTTATACAGAGCTAGTTCCAGAGGATGCTACAGAATTCAGAACAGTTGCTGAAGCTTATATTGAACAAGGTTACAATATAATTTTTGGAACAACTTTTGGCTATTTAGATGCAATGGCTGAAATGGCAGAGGAATATCCTGATGTCATTTTCTTACATTGCTCTGGCTATCTTAAAAATGATACAAACTTTGGAAATTATTTCGGAAAAATGTATCAACCAAGATATCTTTCAGGACTAGCTGCAGGTGCAATGACAGAATCTAACAAAATAGGTTATGTTGCTGCGTTTCCTATTCCTGAAGTAATCAGAGGAATTAATGCTTTTGCAACAGGAGTAAAAGAAGTAAACCCAGATGCAACTGTTGAGGTTGTTTGGACATTTACATGGTTTGGTCCTGAAGCTGAAACACAAGCTGCGAATGCACTACTTGAAACCGGAGTAGACGTGTTAGCACAACATCAAGATTCACCATCTACAGGCATTGCAGCAGAAGCTGCCGGTGCAAAGTGGATATCTTACAATACTGCATATGGACAAGATGCTGCTCCTGGAGCCTTCGTAACAGCGCCTGTCTGGGACTGGGGTCCATATTATGTTGAAATAGTTGAATCTATAATTAATGATGAATTTGTTGCTGAAGCTTACTGGGGAGGAATGGAAACAGGTTTAGTATCACTTTATGAGCTAACATCTGATGTACCTACCGAAACAGCAAGCTTAATTTCAGATAGAACTGAAGAGATTATTAGTGGTTCTTATGATCCGCCAATAGTTGAAGAAGAGTTCATCGATAATGTTATAGGAACTGTTAATCCATAACTATTTAATTTTTAGACACTCCAGTATTTACTGGAGTGTCTAATTTTACTCAACATGAAAAACCCTATATTAGAAGCCAAAGGTATTTCCAAATCTTTTGGAAATATAAAAGCACTAGATGATGTTGATTTTTTTCTTGAAAAAGGAATAATACATGGGCTCTTAGGAGAAAATGGTGCTGGTAAGTCATCTTTGATGAACATTCTTTCAGGTATTTATATACCTGAAAAGGGTACCTTAACAATAAATGGACAATTAATTAAGCGTCTGAATCCTGATTTAGCATCTTCTTACGGCATTGGAATGGTGCATCAAGAATTCCGACTTATTGATAGCTTCTCTATTAAAGACAACTTAACTTTATCCAAGTCAAATATTTATCAAAATGACTTTAGTGAAGCATTTTCGAAATACTCAGATATTTTTGCACTTAATCTAAATGCTATGACACCAGTTTCAGAATTATCGGTTGGAGAGAAGCAAAAAGTAGAAATTATGAAGCTCATTTTTCATAATAGTTCAATAATGTTACTTGATGAACCAACAGCTGTTCTTACCCCTCAGGAAACAGTTCAGTTAAAAGAATCTTTGGAGACTCTTTCACAAGAAGATGAAAAAACTATTGTGTTAATTACTCATAAATTAAAAGAAATCAAAGACTTTACTGAAACTATCTATGTTATGAAGAACGGCAAAATGGTTGCAAAAGATTTAGATACTAAAACAGTATCAGATACCCAACTAATTGAACTAATGATGGGTGAAGTAAAGACATCAAAATTTGATAAAAATAATTTTAAAGGTGACACTAAGTTGGAAGCTGTAGATATCTCATTTACAAATGAGCAAAATATAAAAACTCTTCAAAATGTGTCACTAGAGATAAAATCAGGTGAAGTTTTAGGAGTAGCTGGTGTATCAGGAAATGGTCAAGTTGAATTAGCAAATATTATTTGTGGAATTATCAAAGATTTTGAGGGACGGGTCATTGTTAAAACAAAAGATGTTACGGGAAAAGGGGTAAAATCAAGAAAAAAATTAAACCTTTCGTATATACCTGAAAATAGACTCGGCGTAGGTTTAGCACCAGGAGTTTCAGTTTTAGATAATTCAGCTATTAAGGAATATTTTCAAGCAAGCTTCGGACCTCACTTATCAAAAAATGTTTTGTTAAATTCATTAAATGACCTAATTAATAAATTTTCAATTAAAGCACCAGATGTAAAAGCTGAAATTTCAACATTATCAGGCGGAAACATGCAGAAACTTTTGATGGGGCGAGAGCTGATCTCTAATCCAGATGTCATTATTGCAGCTCAACCTACTAGAGGTTTGGATGTAAGTGCGGTCGACTCAATACACAACTTAATTATTGATCAAAGAGATAAGGGGTCAGCAATACTTTTAATTTCTGAAGACTTAGACGAATTATTTAAACTTTCTGACAGATTAATAGTTATGTATGAAGGTAAGGTAATTACAGAAATTGAGACTGAATTAGCAACTGTTGAAAATATAGGACTTGCAATGGCTGGTATAAATGAATAAATTTTTACTCTCAAAAAAACTTTATAGAAATGAGCTTGCTACATTCTATTCATTTCTGATTGGGTTCTTGATAGCGATAATTGTTGGTTCAATTATTTTATTAATTCAATCCAAAAATCCATTTGATGTATTCTCATTAATGCTCAAATTATCTATTGGTAGTGTCAACAGTTTAAGTAACTCATTAAATAAAGCTATCCCATTGATATTGGCTGGATTGGGTATAGCAATAATAAACTCCGTAAAACTATGGAATATAGGAGCAGAAGGGCAGATATTTTTTGGTGCTATCGCATTAAATTTTGTTTACATTAACACTTCAATTGAAAACTCATATTTATACATTTTCCTTTTATTAGCATCTGGTTTTATTGGGGGATCTGTTTGCATACTGTTGCCAGCATTATCAAAAGTATTATTTGGCGTAAATGAAATAATAACAACTCTGTTAACAAACTATATAGTTTTTGGGCTAACAATATATTTAATAAATGGAGTCTGGAAAGATCCAAACTCTTTAAATTTTCCAGCTGCAGCTTATGTGAGTGAATCTGTTTATTTACCGACAGTATTTGGGAAACTAAGCTCAGGTTTTTTAATTTGTATACTTTTCACTTTGATTGCATATTATATAAAAGACAAATCTGTTTTTGGATATGAAATGAGGATTGCTGGAGGTTCTGCACTTACAGCTATTTATGCGGGCATTAGTGCCAAACAAAAAGCTTTTATCGCAATGTTAATTGGTGGAGGTTTTGCAGGTTTAGCAGGTGCTATTGAGCTATTAAGTCAGACTCATAGAGTTTCAACAGGAATTTCACAAGGCTTTGGATATACAGCAATAATTGTTGCAGCAATAACAGGAATGAGGCCTCTTGGTATATTTTTAGTAGGGTCACTTTTTGGAGCGTTAGCAATTGGAGGATCAGTTATACAAACTATAGGGGTGAGTTCTTACATTTCAGATATCATACAAGCAACAACACTTTTTGGTGCGTTAATTGCACAATTTTTCTTTTCATATGAAATTAAAAGAGTTAAAGATGATTGATATTCAATTTTTGGGACTCGTAAATGCAACTCTGCAAGCTGCAACACTTCTGTTTATTGCAGCATTAGGTGAATTAATTGCAGAAAAATCAGGTGTTTTAAATTTAGGAGTTGAAGGTATGATTTCAATTGGTGCTGTGTCGGGATTTATTACAGCAATCAATACAGAGAATTTATTTCTTTCAATCATAGTAGGTATAGTTAGTGCATCATTATTTTCATCTATCCACGCCTTCGTGACTGTAATCTTGAAGCAGGACCAAACGGTTTCTGGATTAATCCTCACAATTCTTGGTTTGTCACTGTCATCATTAATTGGTAAAAAATATGTTGGTAAAAAACTTAATACAAAGCTCGAAGGCGTTTTTGATATAGAAAATCCTTCAAATATTTTGGAAATTATTCTTGCTCAAAATATTATTTTTTATATTGCGATTATTTTGATGATTGTTACCGCTTTTGTTCTAAAACGAACAATGTTTGGAAGAAGAATTGAAGCAATTGGTGAAGATTTAAAATCTGCAGACTCGATGGGTTTAAAAATAGGAAAAACCCAATTCATCGCTACTTGTGTTGGTGGAGCTTTTGCAGGACTATCTGGAGTATATTTAACTTTAAGCTACGTACCTTATTGGACTGATGGAATGACCTCAGGAAGGGGGTGGATAGCCCTTGCACTTGTAATATTTGGTGGCTGGAAACCCTATAGAACAGCCTTTGGTGCACTTCTTTTTGGATTTCTTGAAGCTCTTGGACCAAGGCTTCAAACATATGGCTTTGAAATGAGTCCATATATTGTCAAGATCACTCCATATGTAATAACTATTCTTGTTTTAATTATTTTAACTATTTTAAAAAATGGGAATACTGGTGCACCAAAAAATATTGGAATTCCATTCTTTCGAGAAAATAGATAATGATCAATATTTAATTAGGAATTTTGGTAATATAAGTAAAGCTTTAATTGATACCTGTGAGTATCGAAAGGAACAGAGTGGAAATAGAAAAAATTCTTTTTCGTCTTAGTAAAGAAATTACTGAGTCCCAACACGATAATCCCCTTTTAATTGGCATCCCAAGAAGAGGTGATTTAATTGCTAAAAGAATATCCGACAATCTAAAAAATTTTAACTATTTTCATGACTTAGATACTGTAGACTATATTCCATTTAGAGACGACATCAATGAAGATATAGAAAAAACATTATTAAAAATTAATCCTAGAGATAGGGATGTGATTTTAATTGATGATGTAATCTATACAGGAAGAACACTTAGAGCATCTATCGAAGCTGTGATGCACTCTGGAAGACCTAAACTAATTTCTCTGCTATGCCTAGTAGACCGAGGACATAGGGAGTTGCCAATATCTCCAAAATTTATTGGAAAGAATATTCCTACAAATGAAAGTGATTATGTATCAGTATTTTTAGAAGAAATTGATAATATTGACAAAATTGAAGTTACTTAAATGAAGCATTTATTAAATTTTCAAAATATAGAAAAACAGGAATTAGAAAAACTAATTGATACAACACTAAAAATAGAAACTGATAATAGTGAGAAAATCAATTCATATGCTCTTATGAAATTTGATGAAGGTTCAACTAGAACAAGGCTTTCTTTTTCATTAGCAGCTAAAAAATCAGGTATTGAAATAGTAGAAATAACTGATCTTATTTCTGCCAAATCTAAAGGTGAGGATTTGCAACATGAAATAGAAACTTATAAAGCATTAGGTATTGAGATTTTAGTTATTAGGACAAAGGAGAATAATTTTCAAGACTATGAAAATATAAATGATTTATCAGTAATTAGTGCGGGTTTTGGAAACAGCTCACATCCGACTCAGGCAATTATAGACGTTGCGACTTTAGAAAAATTTAAAAAGTTCAATAGAGATGTACCAGTTACATATGTAGGGGATTTAAAACATTCTCGAGTTTTTGCATCAGGAAGAGAGCTTTTAGGAAAATTGGGATTTAAAGTTGGTGTTTACGCAAGCGATGAGTTATTGCCTGATGATCTTAGTAATTTACAAATTTATAACTCTTGGGATGAAGTAGTAAGTGAGACAGGTGCTGTTGAGTTACTTAGGGTACAAAAGGAAAGAATTGAAGATATTCAAGAATTTAATTTTGAACAATATGTAAAACAATTTCAAATAAGTAAACAAATTCTTGATAACTCACCTGATGATTTAATAGTACTTCACCCCATGCCAATTAATATAGGAATTGAAATATCTGAAGAAGCATCTCTTCATAAAAAATTTAAGTACCAAGAACAACTTCGTTTGGGAATTGCATCAAGAATTGCCTCTTACAAGTTCGCACTAGAGCTCATATGATAGAAGTTCCTGCGTTCATAGACTTGCATACACATACAAGGTATCCTGATAAATCATTTTTTCCAGCAAAAGATATTGAAAAATCAGCACTTAATGGTGGATACTCGGATATATTAGCGATGCCTAATTCTGAAATTGTTATTGACGACATTGAAGCACTAAATTATGCAAGAGAAATTGATAGCTCACTAAACTTAAATGTTCACAGGGTTGGTGCTCTTTCAAAACATCTAAGTGGAAAAGAGCTAGTAGATTTTAAGTCATTTATTCAAAATGGAATTACAATTTTTTCAGATGATGGCAAATCTTTAATAGAAGATACATTAGCAGATGAAGCATTCAAGATACTTGCTGAATTAGGTGGCGCAATTTTTCAACACTGTGAAAAAAGCTGCTTCTCAAATCCTGGTGATATAGCTCCACCCAGTAATTCAAGTGAACTAATATTAATTCCCGACTCAGAAGAGTTTGAAATACTTAAAAGAGATCTTGACTTAGTTGAGAAATATAACACTAGATACCATGCTCAACACCTTTCTTCCAAGAAGAGTGTTGAATTAATTGAACAGGCAAAAAATAAACAACTACCCGTGACTGCTGAAGTAACTCCTCATCATTTACTCATCAATAATAAAAATTTAGATACAACAAATGGAAAATACAAAATGTATCCTCCAATTCGTTCTGAAGAAGATAGGCAATCTCTCATCAGCGGCCTTAAAACTGGAATAATAGATGCTATCGCAACTGATCACGCACCTCATCCTGAAGTGACTAAAAATATAAAGTTTAAAGAAGCAGCTCGAGGTGTTGTAGGGCTTGAATCTGCTTTTCCAGTTCTGTATTCTTCGAACATTTTTACATTAGATGAGTTATTAGTTTTCCTAGTACATAAGCCCCGGGAAATTTTGAATAATCTGGGTTATGAAATAAATGAATCATTTCACAATCAATGGATTGAAGGAGTTGAATTATTTAATACTAAATCTGAATATAAAAATTCAGCATTTGAAAATTTTGAGGTAAATATCAAGAAAGTTGATTTATATGTTTAAAAAAACCTTACTTGTAAATAAACATGGAGATGAATTTACTGGTTGGTCGGAATATTCTTTTAAACCAGCAACAGGTGAGTTAATTTTTAATACAGCAATGACAGGGTTCGTTGAAATCTTAAGTGATCCGTCATATATAAATCAAATTGTAACCTTTACATCTTCTCATGTAGGAAATTATGGACTATCAGAAATTGATTTTGAATCGAATAAACCAAAGATTGAAGCTGCAGTAGGAAATACATTTAGTCATTCTCCCTCTTCATGGAGATCGCAAAAAGCTCTTACTTCATGGTTAGCTGAATATGAGATTCCATTCAGTGGAGGGTTTGACGTAAGAGCAATTACTAAATACTTACGTGATCGCGGAACTAGTATGTATGCTTTGGGTGTAGACATTGATAAAAATGATTTACTTGAGTTACTTAATTCTGCGACAAACATTTTAGGAGACGACTCTGCCTTAACAGCTGGAAATTTAGACATCAGTAGCAATGCACCAGAGGGAAAGGTTGGTATATTAGATTTGGGTGCCAAAAAAAGTATTGTAAATGTCTTAGAAAATTTAAATTATCAGGTTGTGGCTATAAAACCAGATTCGTCTGCAGAAGATATTCTCTCAATGAATCTAAAAGGGCTTTTAATTTCAAATGGTCCAGGTGATCCAAGATCTCTTATAGATGTAATAAAAACGATAAATAATTTAATAGGCAAAATACCAATATTTGGAATTTGTTTAGGTCATCAAATATTAAGCCTTGCCTGCGGACTAAAGGTAAATAAATTGGAGTTTGGACATCATGGTTCTAATCATCCTGTAAAAATCAAAGGGATTAAAAAAGCATTAATTACTGCCCAAAATCATGGATTTGCGGTAGAAGAATTTGGTGAAAATTTAGTACACAAAGATTTTGGAAATATAGAAAATTATGCAAGTAATTTAAATGATGGTAGTAATGAAGGTATTAGCCTATGGGATTCAATGGCATACTCTGTTCAGTTTCATCCTGAATCTGGTCCTGGAACATCTGATGGATTACAAATATTTAACCCTTTTGTTGAAATGATGGAAGAACAGTATGCCAAAAAATAAAGAAATTAAAAGTATTCTGATTATTGGATCAGGACCCATAGTAATTGGTCAAGCATGTGAATTTGACTACTCAGGATCACAAGCTGCCAAAGCTTTAAAAAATGAAGGGTACAGAATTATATTAGTAAACTCGAATCCAGCAACAATAATGACAGACCCAAAAATGGCAGATGCAACATACATAGAGCCTTTAACATTTGAATTTCTTAAAAAAATAATAGAAATTGAAAAACCTGATGCTGTTTTGCCAACTTTAGGGGGTCAAACAGCACTAAATCTCGCAATGGAACTAGATGAGAGTAATATTTTCGCACAAAATAATATAAAACTATTAGGGGCCTCAGCAAAATCTATTGAAGTTGCAGAAAATCGATGGAAATTTAAAAACGCAATGGAACATGTTGGTATTAAAACCCTTAAAGCGGAGTATGTCAGATCTATTCAAGAGGGAATTAATGTTAGTAAAAAAATAGGATATCCTCTTATGCTCAGGCCTTCATATATTCTTGGAGGTGGTGGAACAGGGTTAGTGCAAAGTGAAAAAGATTTAAATAGCAAACTAAAAGAAGCATTCAATGCATCCCCCACACAAGAGGTCTTAATTGAGGAATCTGTTTATGGATGGAAAGAATTTGAGCTTGAAGTCATGCGAGATCAAGAAGGTAATGGCGTAATTGTTTGTGGAATCGAAAATTTTGACCCTATGGGAGTTCATACAGGAGACTCGATAACTATTGCGCCGATACAAACCTTATCTGATAAAGAGTATCAAGAAATGAGAGATGAGGCGTTACTCTGTCTCGATACTATAGGCATAGCAACAGGTGGCAGTAATGTACAATTTGCTGTTAATCCACTAAATGGCGAAAGAAGAATAATTGAAATGAATCCGAGAGTTTCCAGGTCATCAGCTCTAGCATCTAAAGCAACAGGGTTTCCAATTGCCAAATTTGCAGCATTACTTGCAGTAGGATATAACCTAACAGAACTTAAAAATGATATAACTGGCTCTACTCCAGCTAGCTTTGAGCCTGTTCAGGATTATGTTGTTGTGAAAATTCCCAGATTTGACTTTCCAAAATTTCCGTCTACAGATGACGTACTAGGCACATCGATGCAAAGTGTGGGTGAAGTAATGTCAATAGCATCAACATTCACAGAAAGTTTAACAAAAGCTATTAGATCTCTTGAAATTGGAAAAACTGGAATAAGAAATATAGATAATCGTTTTATTAATTTATCAAAAGCACACTTAGAAGAAGAAATCAAGACTCCTAGACCGAGAAGAATCTTTGCAATTCTTGAAGGAATACGCAGAAATTGGGATATTGAAAAAATAGCTAATCTTTCGAGTATTGATATATGGTTTTTAAATGAAATAGAAAAAAGTTTTAACGTTACTCCCGAGTCTACCCCTACATCAATACTGAAAATGCTAGGTTGGACAGATGAGGATCTAGATTCAAAAGATAAAAAAAATAGCCTTAAAGATAATAGAGTTTATAAATTAGTCGATACTTGCTCAGCTGAGTTTGAATCGAAAACTCCATACCTCTACTCAACTAATGGATCAGAAGATGACGATAATACTTCAAATAACAAAAAAGTTGTTGTTATTGGCTCAGGCCCAAACAGAATTGGCCAAGGAATTGAGTTCGATTACTGCTGTGTTCATGGGGTTGAATCACTTAAAGAAAACAAATATGAATCAATAATGATAAACTCTAATCCTGAGACTGTATCCACTGATTATGACACAGCCGACAAGCTTTATTTTGAACCCCTTTCATGGGATGAAGTTAGTTCAGTACTAAAAAGAGAACAACCTGATTCAGTAATAATTCAACTTGGTGGACAGACCCCGCTAAAACTTGCAAAAAAAATACACGAAGCTGGATATAATATTGCAGGTTCATCGTTAGAAGTTATTGATGCAACAGAAGATCGTAACTTATTTCAAAAACTTTGTGAATCACAAGATATTAATCAACCAATTTCACAAATTGCTTCAAATGAAAATGAACTTATAGATTCTGTAAATGGAATTGGATATCCAGTCCTATTAAGACCAAGCTATGTATTAGGTGGAAGAGCAATGAGGGTAGTACAAAATGATACTGAACTAAAAAATTATCTTTCGATACTAGCAAGCGCAGATGACGATGGTAATCCTTTTAATTCTGGTCCATTACTTGTTGATCAATTCTTAACAGATACGGTGGAGGTGGACGTAGATTTAATATCTGATGGTAAAGAAGTATTCATAGCTGGAGTCCTTGAACACCTAGAGCCAGCAGGTGTTCATAGTGGAGATTCAACAGCAGTCCTCCCACCTTTTAGTATTAACAAAAAAATTATTAATGAGATTGAACAAAAAAGTATACAACTAGCAAAAGCTTTAAATGTTAAAGGGCTTTTGAATATTCAATTTGCAGTGAAAGAAGGGACTCTATATATCTTAGAAGCAAACCCTAGAGCATCAAGAACAATGCCTTTTGTTGCAAAGGTAACTGGAAATCAAATAATTAAAGCTGGTACTTTATTAATGCTTGGCCATTCTTTGGATTTTGTAAAAAAGGAAACTGATTATTTGGATGGTTCAACAAAAAAAATAGCTATTAAAAAAGCAATTTTTCCATGGTCAAGATTTCCTGCAGAAGATACAATGCTAGGTCCTGAAATGAAAGCGACTGGTGAGGTTTTAGGAATTGGATCAAATTTTGGCACTGCGCTTAATAAAGCTTATGCTGCAGCTGGAGTTTTAATTAATAAAAAACAAAAAGGTGTCTTTATATCACTAAGTGACAAAGAAAAACCAAACTTTGTTGAGATTGCTAAAAATTATTCTGAATTGGGTTTTAAAATTTTTGCAACTGAAGGGACTGGAGCTTTTTTAGGAAAACATAATATATCTTCAACAATTGTCGGTAGAGCAAATGATAAATCACCAACCTCTCTTACAATTATTCAAGAAAATTTAGTTTCATTAGTAATCAATACCCCAACATTTGCAAATGAATATACAGATGGTTGGAAAATTAGAAGACTATCTCACGAGACAGGAGTTGCTGTGGTCTCGTCAGTTAGAGAAGCCCAAGCTTTTATGAAAGCATTTTCGGAACAAGAAAATACGTTAGATGATATGGAGGCAATACAAAATGTCAGTTAAACCAATATTTTTTGCATTAGATGGCAAATCGTTGAATGAATTTGAATTTGAATTAAAAAAATTAAAAAATAAAATTTATGGAGTAAAAGTAGGCCTTGAAATGTTTATATCAGAAGGTCCTAAAGTTGTAACTCATCTTAAAGATGAGGGTTGGAATGTATTCCTAGATTTAAAACTTCACGACATTCCTAATACCGTAAAGGAAGCAACAAAAAGTGCTGGAAATATAGGAGCTGATTACTTAACAATTCACATTTCATCCACTAAAGAGGCTCTGTATGAAGCATCAGTAAATAAAAAAGAAAGCCTTAAATTACTAGGAGTCAGCTCAGCTCTTACTAGCAAAGCCATCGATAAAGAAACAAGTGAGAGGGTACATTTAGAATTTGAATTAGCAAAAGAATCGAACCTAGATGGAGTAATTTGCCCACCATCAGAAATAACTAAATCAATTAATATTTTTGATTTAGTTGTAAGTCCAGGTATTAGATTAAAAGATGATTTATCAAATGACCAAAAAAATATAACTACACCAGAAAAAGCAATAGCTGATGGAGCTTCTTATATTGTTATGGGTAGGTCTATTAGAAATAATCTTGACTATGTAATAAATGAATTAAACATATGAAAAAATTTATTGCTGCACCTTTTGGTAATTATATAAAAACCAAGAATACGATTTCTGTTTCTGGTAGCTGGACTGTCGAGAAAAGAACTGGGCGAATCATTCAAATTGCTAAAACTTTACGTTATACAAAAAAGGGATGGGTAAACAAAATCGGACTTAGAAATCCTGGAGTTGAATTTGGGATTACTAAATATAGAGAGGATGAAGTATTTTCCATCGCAGGAATTGAAAAAGACGATTGGAAAATATTTGCTAAAAAAATACCAGAAAATTTTAATATTGAAATCAATATGTCATGCCCTAATATAGACGAACACTATACAGAGGGTATTGAAGAATTTGCTCCAGATACAAGAGAATGGTTTATAGGTAAAATTTCACCTATTACAACTTTTAAAGAATTAGACAATTTCATTGAAACATTTAAGTTTAAACAAATTCATGCATGTAATACCCTTCCTGTTGACAGGGGTGGCCTAAGCGGAAAAGAATTAATACCCTATACAACAAAATTTATAAAATACTTAAAATCTAATTTTCCCAAAATAGAGATTATTGCAGGTGGGGGCATAGATTCTATTGAAGATATAGAGTACTATAAAAATATTGGAGCAGATCATGTTAGTTTTGGAACTGTTTGTTTTAATCCATTAAAATTAAGAAAGTTGATATGAATTTATTTATAAAAGAAGATTTTATTTCTCACGCGGGGCTTCCTTTAACTTGGAAAGTAGAGTGCGATGCTCTAACAGATGGTGATTATGATGCTCTGGCAAAAATTGTGAGTGAGAGATTAACCTTCAGAGATGTTAAAGGAATTCCAAGAGGTGGAATACCATTTGAAAAAGCATTAAAGCCTTACTGTACTAATAATGAACAAGATCCTTTATTAATAGCTGATGATGTTTACACTACTGGAACTTCTATGAGAGAAGTCTATGAAGAGGGAGCTATTGGCATAGTTGTATTTGCCAGAAATAAGATTAAAGACGACTGGATACAGGCTATTTGGCAGATATCAATTTAGTCTTCTAATTTATTTATTCTTCTTTGATATTTCTCTTCGTTTGACATTTCTGAATTCAAAAAACTTAATACTATTTTTAAAGAGTCGGCTTTAGTTACATTGTTTGACCCTAAACATAAAACATTTACATTATTGTGTTCCACACTCTGTATTGCCATATCTTCATTAGTTACATTTGAAGCTCTAATCCCTTTGATTTTATTTGCAGCAATTGACATACCAACACCACTACCACAAATAAGTAAGCCCCTAAAAGATGTATCGTGTAAGACAAAGTCACAAACTTTTGAAGCAAAGTCTGGAAAATCACAACTTTCTTCATCATTTGTGCCAAAATCTTTTAAATTTAACTCTTTAAGATTTTCAACTAAAAACTGCTTTAGTTTATAACCTGCATGATCAGAAGCGATTGCAAGATTTTTTTTCATCAAATTAATTTTTTTAAATTTAGTAAATCATCTATTTCAGATTCAGATAGTAGCTCTCTTTCTAACAAAACCTCTTTGATGGTTTTATTAGTAGACATAGATTCTTTAGCGATTTCAGCTGCTGTATCATATCCCAGTTTTGGAACTAAAGCAGTAACTAGAATTGGATTTTTCTGAGTATTTGATTCCATTTTTTCTGTATTAGGTTCTAATCCTATTAATAATTTTTCGTTAAATACCTTTATGGCATTAGTTAACAATTCAATACTTTCTAACACATTATGTGCCATTACAGGCAACATAGTATTTAACTCAAAATTTCCATTAGTCCCTGAAAATGTAACAGCTACATCATTTCCAATGACTTGAGCACAAACTTGCATCATCATTTCAGGAATTACAGGATTAACTTTGCCAGGCATTATTGAAGATCCTGGTTGTAGTGCTGGAATTTTTAATTCATTTAATCCAGATATAGGCCCACTTCCCATCCATCTAATATCATTAGAAATTTTAAATAATGATGAAGCCAATGTCTTTAAAGTTCCTGAAAGTTGAACTATTTCATCGCGTGAACCCTGTCTTGAGAAATGATTGTCAGCTTCTTGAAAATTGATATTTAATACCTTCTGTAATTCACCAGCAACATCAGAACCAAAACCATTAGGTGCATTTATACCACTTCCAACAGCAGTCCCGCCAATAGGAAGTTCACTAACGCCCTGAAGAGAATTCTCGATATCTCTTATCCTGCTCTCGATTAAATTTGCATAGCCCTCAAATTCTTGTCCAAGGGTAACTGGAGTGGCATCCATTAAATGTGTTCTACCATTTTTATAAACTTCAGCCCAATCTTTGGCTTTGCTGTTAAAAGTTTCATTCATATTATTTAAATAAGTTAACAAACCACCATCTTCTTTAATAGAGAGCAGAGATGCAAGGTTTGTAGCTGTAGGTATAACATCATTTGATGATTGGCTCATATTTACGTGATCATTTGGATGAACTTCTGTATCAATTTTTTCTGAGGCTAAGTTTGCAATTACTTCATTTATATTCATATTTGTTGATGTTCCAGATCCTGTTTGAAAAATATCAACAACAAAATCTTTATCGTGCTTTCCATCTATTACTTCTTGTGCGCTGTCAACTATTGCTTTTGACAATTTACTATCAATTAAGTTATTTTTTTCATTTACAACTGCACAAGCTTTTTTAATCTCTCCAAGAGATCTAATAAATACCCTTGAAAAACGTAAATTTGAAATTGGGAAATTATCAGTAGCTCTTGCAGTCGAAGCTCCAAATTTTGCATCTATAGGAACTTGAAATTCCCCCATGGAATCTGATTCAGTTCTGAATTTTTCTGTCATTACTTTCCCTGATATTGAGTGTATCCATCAGAATCAACTTCATCAATAAGTTCTTTAGAACCTGATTTTACAATTTTTCCATCAACAACGATGTGAACCATATTAACATCAAGATATTTTAGGATTCTACTGTAATGAGTAACAATCAAATAGGCGGTGTTTTCATCTCTATTAGCATTAATTAATTCAGCAACAGATTTAATTGCATCAATATCTAAACCAGAATCTATTTCATCTAGTAAAGCAACTTTGGGAGTGGTTAAAGCAATTTGAAATAGCTCGCATCGTTTTTTTTCTCCACCAGATAAATCAACATTAACTTCTCTGTCTAAAAATTCTTTTACGCTAAATTTTTCAGCTAACTTCTCTATTTCTTCATTATTTAAATCTTTATTTATATTTTGAGAAAATTCCCTTAGGGTTACACCAGGCAGGCCAACTGGATATTGAAATGATTGGAAAACACCAGCGTTAGACCTCTCAAGTTGTTTTTGTCCAGATAAGTCATTGTTTTCAACAAGAATTTTTCCCTGTTCTTGATAGGTTTCATTGCCCATTACAACATGGCACAGTGTAGATTTTCCTGAACCATTTGGACCCATAATTGCGTGTAGCTCCCCAGGTTTTATTTCCAAATCTATTCCTTTTAAGATTTGAACATCTCCAATAGATGCAGTTAGGTTTTCTAATTTAAGCATCTTGTGTCATTTCTAAGAAAATATAGTCATCTTCAACATTCACTTTATATTTAACTACTGGTTTTGTTGCAGGTAGTGTAACTGCATCACCAGTCTTCAAATCAAATTCAGCACCATGAAGCGGGCATTCAACTTTACAATCATAGACATCTCCTTCTGAAAGGCTTGCCTCAGCATGAGAACACATATCATCTAGTGCGTAATATTCACCTTCATAGTTAAATAGAGCAATTTGCTTATCACCAAGATTTACAACTTTTGAACTATTTAATGATAATTCTAAAGTTTTCAAAGTTTTAATTTTATCCACTTACTTACCTCTTGAAATGTTCATGTATTTTGAATCAATTATATCTGCAACACTGTCATGAACTATTTTCCAGCTCGAATCATTAATGATTTCATTAAAAAAGCCCTTGATAAGCATTTTATCAGCATCAACCTTACTTATACCTCTTGCCATTACATAGTGATATATTTCTTGTTCAATCGGTCCAACAGAAGAGCCATGACTACAAATAACATCATCACAAAGTATTTCTAAATTGGGTACTGATTGTGCAGTTGCTTCTTCACTGAGCAAAATATTTCGATTCTCTTGATGTGATTCAGTTTTTACTGCACCCTCAGCAATATGAATTGTTCCTGTAAAAATTGAGCTACTTCTATCTCCTAATACACCCTTTGTAATCATATTTGAATTTGTATTTTTTCCTAGGTGGTTAACGAATACCCTACTGTCATGTATTTGTGAGTCTTCGCCAAAATATACTCCATCCAAGTAGAATCCTGAGCCATCTCCAACCAAATCGATATCCATTCTAGAACGTGAAAGCTCACCCCCCATACTTATAGTGTGTATCTTTAAATTTGCATCTTTAAGCACTTTTGCATATATTGAGTTCGCAATGTTTACATCTTCTAGACTTGTCACAGAAAGTATAATTTCTAAATTAGAATTTTCTTTTAAAGATAACTCAATTATTGGATACACATTTCCTTTTACTGAATTATTAAGGTTCAAATATAATTTTGCGGTTTTATTTTTATCTACACTTACTCCAACATAAGGTATGGCATTCTGATCTGACTGAAAATTAATTCTATAGTATTCATCTATATCATCTTCAAAATCAATTCTGAATCCACCAGTGACTTTTTCAAATTGTTCAATATTGAAACTATCAAATGGTCTTTTTATGGAGTTGTCTATTAACGGCTCACTAATATCATTGATGTTGGTTATTTTTACATCTTTCTGGTCAGAATTAACAATGTAGGAGAAACTGTTAAAGTCTATATCTGAGTTATCAGACTGTTGTATTTCTTTATTGCTACCAATCTTAATGTCATGAAGTTCGAATATTTTCTTACCTAAATATTTCCAATCTTCATCCTTTGCAGATATTTTATTAAAATCACTATACGACATTGATTCTAATTTTTTTTCAAATAAATTGGTGTTCAAGGCTTTTCCTAATTACTAACCGACTGCGCCGGCTTCAATCATATTTAATTCAATTAGTTGGTTAAACTCCATAGCATATTCCATAGGTAGAGTTTTTGTGAATTCTTCAACAAAACCAGCAACAATCATAGATGTTGCTTCAGATTCAGAAAGCCCTCTACTCATTAGGTAAAATAATTGATCTTCACCTACTTTTGATACTGTAGCTTCATGGCCGATCTCAGCTGATGCCTCTTCTATTTCCATATATGGGTAAGTATCAGATCTTGAATCGTCATCAAGAATTAACGCGTCACATCTAACAAAACTCTTTGCTGTTTCAGCTCCATCCTCTACTTTGACTAAACCTCTATATGCTCCTCTACCTCCACCTTTAGATATTGATTTAGATGTAATTAAAGAGGTTGTATCTGGTGCAAGGTGTACCATTTTTGCTCCAGTATCTTGGTGTTGTCCTGCATTTGCAAAAGCAACAGATAACACTTCACCATGAGCGCCGGGTTCCATTAAATAAACTGATGGATATTTAACAGTTAGGGAAGAACCAATATTTGCATCAATCCACTCCATTGTTGCATTAGCAAAAGCTTGAGCTCTTTTTGTAACGAGATTGAAAACGTCGTTAGACCAATTTTGTATTGTTGTATACCTGCATGTACCTGAAGGTTTAACTATTATTTCAACAACAGCAGAATGAAGAGCATCTGTTGTGTAAACGGGTGCAGAACATCCTTCTATATAATGCACAGATGCACCTTCATCTACAATAATTAATGTTCTTTCAAACTGACCCATGTTTTCAGCATTAATTCTGAAATAAGCTTGTAGAGGGTCTTCAATATGAACACCTTTAGGAACGTAAATAAACGATCCGCCCGACCATACTGCTGAATTAAGTGCAGCAAATTTATTATCGCCAGGAGGTATTACGGTCCCAAAATATTCTTTGACTAATTCAGGATATTCTCTGACTGCTGTATCCATATCACAGAAAATAACTCCGAGTTGTTCAAGATCTTCTCTATTTCTGTGGTAGACAACTTCACTCTCATATTGAGCTGTAACACCAGCCAAGTAACTTCTTTCAGCTTCTGGAATTCCAAGTTTTTCATATGTTTCCTTAATTTCATCTGGAACCATATCCCATGAGTCAGCTTGATTTTCTGTAGGCTTTATATAATAGTAAATATCATCAAAATCTAGAGAATCTAATTTCTCTTTTGCAACCCATTCGGGCATGGGTTTATCCAAAAATCTCTTATATGCTTTTAGTCTAAAATCAAGCATCCATTCAGGTTCTTCTTTTATCTCAGACATTTTACGTATTATGTCTTCATTTAATCCCTTTTCAGGCTTAAATACATTCTTTTCAGGATCAGACCATCCTAATGAATATTTACCTAAATCAATTTCAACATTTGCCATACCTTTATGTTAATAAGGTGCTGAATCAATCGGAAAAGTATTGATTTAATTTATTTTTGTTTTTAAGTTAATCTTAAAATCATGCCAGCAATTTTTATAAATCCTATAAATAAAGAACATGAAAAGTTATTACAAAAGTTAGATGTTCAAAATCAAGATTTGAGAATTTTTGTATCTGATAAATTGCCAATGGATTTTATTGAAAAGCTCCCTGGAAAGAAAGCAATAGGAAACATTGAAGATGATAGTCATATTTTTACTGCCTCAGAGGGGGCTTATTGTGGAATTTATTATGAAGATATGGACAGTGAATTACGAAAAGTATTTCTAGATTCAATACATAGTTCTTCATTACAAAGAATTATTTGGATATCAATGAAAGAGCCTTCGGAGGAAATTTTATCAATAGAAAACCTTACATACATTAATTACGTTGATGAAGGGAATTATATAGAGAAAGTTTTAGAGCTTGAAGAAGTTGAAGAAATTAAAGATTCAATAATTTACTTAAAATAAATTTATACCCAGTTTTTTTGGGAATTTTATAAACTTTTCAAACCTTTCCCAAGAAGATTTAATGTAATCATATGCATCATAGGATTTTCCCATATATCTGACCTCAAAATGTACATGTGGAACTGTTCCCTCTGCGTTTCCAGAATCACCCACATAGCCAATTGTTTGTCCAGCGATAACTTCACCACCAAGGTAAATACCATCAGCAAATGCTGTGTCCCTACCTCCAAGGTTGTCATTACCGTTTATATCATCATCTAAGTGAACATACAAAGAAAGCCACCCATTCTGGTGATCTATTGCAATGTAGTAACCAGAAGATTCTGAATATGAAACAGTGCTAATAAGTCCATCTGCAATGGCAACAATTGGAGATCCCTTTTTAGCTCTTATATCAATACCCTCATGAACTCTTTTTCCATTTCCTCTTATCTCTCCCCAGTCATCATAAAAATGAGACATTATATTTTTTACTGGAAAAACCATTGATTCTAAAAATTCTGAATGTTTAGCATTTAAGTGAGGTTGATAACTCATGCTAGCAAATATAAAGAATCCTATAAATACGAAACTTAATCTCTTTAACATGTTGTTAGTTTAAAAGATGTAAAATTTAGTTATGAAAAAAACTTCATATTTTAAAATTGGATCTGGCTCAAGAAAAGGTTTTGTTTCTAAATTTCAAGATGAAGAGTTGAAAGAAATTATTAATCAAAATCAGATATCTAAATTAAGAAATAAAATTATCACTAAAAGTTCGGAAAATATGAATGAACTAATTGATAATTGTATATCTTTGACTGTAACTTCACCTCCTTACAATATTGGAAAAGATAGTGACGAAGATTTATCAGATGATGAATACTGGAAAATGATAACCAAAGTATTTGAAGAAGTATACAGAGTTACTGAGTCTGGAGGTAGGTTAGTTGTAAATGTTGCAAACCTTGGGAGAAAGCCATACATTCCATTTTCGAAATACTTTATAGAAATAATTCTGGAAATAGGGTTTCTAATGAGGGGTGAGATAATATGGCAGAAATCTAAAGGTGCGAATGCCAATTTCGCATGGGGTAGTTGGCTTTCTCCTTCTAATCCAGTAATTCGTGATATTCACGAATATTGCTTGGTCTTCTCGAAAGACTCAATGAAAAATTCAGCTAAAGGAGAGCCAACAATTGAAAAAGAGGAGTTTATGGAATCAACTCTATCAATTTGGAATATTACTCCCGCTAGGGCAAAGAAAATAGGTCACCCTGCTCCATTTCCTGTTGAGTTACCAAAGAGGTTTATAAATTTATACAGCTTTAAAAATGACCTAATTTTAGATCCCTTTATTGGTAGTGGATCAACTGCAATTGCTGCAAAATTGCTTGATAGGGATTACATTGGATATGAATTAAATCCAGAATATGTAAAGATAGCTAAAAATAGACTAAAGAACGAAACTAGTTAACTAAATCCCATGCTGAAAAAAGCTCTTTGTATATATCATTTGTATTTAATAAATTTTTATGGTTATCAAACCCAACTAGTTTGCCCTCATCCATAACAATAATTTTTTCTGAATTTAATATAGTTTCTAGTCTGTGAGCTATAACAATTGAGGTTTGATAATCTAAAAGCTTATCCGTTGCTTCAAGAATTGAATTTTCAGATTCAATATCTAAATTTGCAGTAGCTTCATCAAAGACAATAATCTGCCTCCTAGCAAGAACTGCTCTCAGTAATGCTATGAATTGTCTTTCGCCTGCAGAAACATTTGAACCTCTCTCTCCTACATTTTGGTTTAAACCATTTTCATATCTATCAAACCACTGTAAAACGCCTATTTCGGCAAGTTCTTTTTCTAGCTCTATATTTTCAGGATCTGAATAAATTAGATTATCTCTAATTGACCCCCTAAATAGAAAGCTTTCTTGAGGAACATATGCAATATTTTTCCTTGCCCATCTTTGTGTGACATCTTTAGATGATTCACCGTAGAATTTTACATCACCCTTGGTTGGTAAATAAAATCTAAGTATTAGTTTTGCAATTGTGCTTTTACCTGCTCCAGTTTCTCCAACAATTGCAATCTTTTCGCCCTTATTAATTGAAATATTTACATTATGTAAAACCGTATCTCTACCATAAGAAAAATCTACATTTGTAAATTCAATAACTTTGTTTGATTCCATTTGAGGTTCGATATCACCTGTTTTGCTCAATACTTGTTCTTCATCCAAAATTGAAAATACTTTCTTCATGGAAGAGCCTGCAGAGCGAAGGAGGTCATAGTTAAATGAAAGTTGTATCAATGGATCAAAAAAGTAATTTAAATAAAACAACAATGCTACTAATTCACCAACTGATAAAGACCCTTCATTAATTCTTATCGAAGCAAACCAAATGACTACAGCTATTGAGGTCACTCTGGTGATTTCTAAAAAAGGGAAGTATATAGCAATGTTTTTTGCTGATTGCATATTAGCTTTGAAATGTTGGTCGTTTACATTCTTAAATCTAGCGAACTGTGTTTTTTCATCCGAATACGCCTGTATTATTCTTACTCCAGAAATTCCCTCCTGAAGAGATGAGAGGACTTGACCAATCCATTCTCGTATTGACCAATAAGCTTTATCAGCGTGGTTACGAAATATCTTTGTTGCTACCCCTAGTAAAGGCAAAATTAAAAAAGAAAGTAGTGCTAGTTGAGCGTCAACTAGAAATACAGCAATTGTAGCTCCAAAAATAGTTAGTAAAGCTGTAATAACACTACTTGCACCTTCACGTGCAAATTCATTTAAACTTTGCATGTCTGATGTCATACGAGCAACTAAAACACCTGTTTTATTTTTCTCAAAAAAGTTAATATCTAATGAAGATAAGTGTCTAAAAAGTTTTTCTCTTACACTTTTAACATAAGACTCACCTACTAAGCCAATTGCAAGAAGTGCCTTACTTGCAACAAAGTAAAGTAAAACCAATGTGATGAAGTAATAAAAGCTCTGTTCTAAAAGATATGTATAGTTCGACTTTAAAACTCCTTCATCTATACCTCTTGAAATTAGTTGTGGACCAACCATCCTCAAAGCTGAACCAGCCATTGCAATCAAAGAACTCCAAAGGAAAGGTCTTCTTATTTCAGGAACTAACCTAATTGAACGTAAAAAAACATTATCTGTCATTTTTAGATCCACTTGTCTGACTTTCTAGAAATAATGATTTGTAGCTTTGAATTTCTTCAATCAATTTATTGTGGTTACCCTGTCCTCTAACTTTGCCATTTTCGAGAAAAATAACTTCATCACAAAGCTCAATAGTTGGAACCCTATTTGTAATTATTAACGTAGTCATGTTTGACATA
>Ga0181607_10000400_pt1 | contig 37192 bp, 34 predicted proteins | sample 041ome_9_FD_132420 | JGI IMG/M metagenome (GOLD analysis project Ga0181607, IMG submission 132420) | Coastal salt marsh microbial communities from the Groves Creek Marsh, Skidaway Island, Georgia - 041413US metaG (megahit assembly) | ecosystem: Environmental > Aquatic > Marine > Intertidal zone...
CAGTGCCTGTAAAACGGTATCCGCCATGTCATCCTTCTTTTTCGTTTTGTCGAACACGGACAACCATCGTCCGTTCTGCTCGTCCGTGTCCACGATGAATTGACGACATCGCTCGACCGCGGTCTTTTTTCGCTTGACGTATTGCGCGCGACCGGTGCCGACGACGTCGGGTACCTTGTGTTTGGCGTCGTATATAATGGTCTCACTGCGAGGGGAACGAATCACGAAATAGGAATGAAGAAAATGCATCACCATCACCATTCGTTTGTTACGCGGAGGTTGCTTTTCGATCAGTATGGTGTCAGCGCCGATGACCCAAGGACGTGCGTCCAGGTGGTCTCGGAGACACGGAAAAATCCCATCCTTGTGTTCTGGTGGAATCCCGTCGACGTCCCATTCGATCACGGTGTTCGTCGAGTCGTCCAGAAGACACAGGGCGAGGTTGCGTATACCGACATCAATCGATAAAACGGTCATTACTTAATTAAGATTACATGAATTTCTTTAACCTTCGGCGTTACCGCACATATTTCGAGAGCGAACGACCAGACGGGTAGTCCGTGACCATTTCGAATCCGAACTCGGCGAACACACCCGAGAAGAACTCCAACTCCTCGCGGGTCCACAGACTCGAACCGTCCTTGGCGCGTAAGAACGTCGAGATCAACGTACCCTCTGGCACTATGCTGGCGTTGTTCTTCCAGTCCAAGGGGTGTTCGCTCCAACACCGCATGTACTTGCGCACCTCCTCCAAGAAGTCGAACGTAAACTCGCGTTTATACGGTTGCTCGTCTAACACGATCGGCGTGCATAACCGCGCGCTCAACACGCTTGCGATTTCGCGCATCTCACCAATGTACACATCGCGAGTCGCCTCGATTTCAAATCCGTCGGTGTGCGTACGTAACATGTTTTCTGGGTATTCCACGAGTGAGTTCTTTAAACTGATCTAAAATCCACCGCCCGCCCTTTTAGCCGCGACGTTCGAAGCTTGCGACGCTGCCTTTTGTCCAGCCGGTGACATCATGAAGACGACCAATCCGATGCACACGACGCACAACAGCGCGACGCACGCGAAGACGATGTTCCCATACTGACCGATGATGCCGCCGATGCCTCCTAAAATGGAGTCGAAGATCGACGCGAAACCGGTGTTCTCTTGTTTCACGTCGGCTTCACCCTTCGCCGCCAAATCGCTGATGATCTTGTTTTCGAGGAGTTTCTCGGTGATCACTGTGCTCACGACTTCCGCGGAAAGCTGGGCGGTGATATCCTGGCTCAAATCCAGACCACCTTTGCCTTCTGGGCATATGATGTTTCCCCCGAAGATCAATCGCTGTTGGTTGATGTTGATCTGTTCATTCAAGACTTGGGTCAGGTTTTCGGTGGTGATGTTTTGTGTCACCACCGTACGAACAGCGGTCTTGATGGTTTGTTCGATGTTCTGATTAGATTTCCCGATGACATCGGAGAGTGAGCCCAACTCCGTGAGCATGCCCATGTTCGACGACGCGCTCTGTTCGAGCATGTTTTGAATATCATTCGCCATGCTGACGATTTCCGACGTCGCCGCCTGTACGGTACTCGTCATCTTTGCATCGATTGTCTGCGATGTCTTGATATTACACCCAATCACGTTACCCTTGATGATGAGCTCGAGCTTGTTGATGGATGTCTGTTCGTTCCCAACCTTGACGGCATTTTTCGTAATCTGGTTCGTCATCAGCTCAGTGACCGCGTCCATCTGGAAGAATTGCTTGACATTTTGAGTCTTCTTCCCCCCCATGACGACTAGTAGTTATCATCAGTATAGAAAAAAAAATATGAGCACATGACAGAATGGCAGACGACGAGGAATACGTATGTCAGAGGAGACCGAAAACGGGTCCAGAGTTAGATGTGTGCAGAAAGTTAGACATCGAGGACGTCGGTGTACCCGGCGTGCGCATGGCACACGGGTGGATTGCGCTCCAGCGAGCTGAAGAAACCGATTCTCCTCTGTCAAAAGTTTTCACAGGCGCCGTGGAAACAATGTACAACGATAAGGCGAGGGCGTGGTGTACGAAAGAGGGGAAGAAGACTGAACGTCTGAACGACAAAATCGAAGCCACCGGTGACAAGACGTGTGCGGCGTTCGACGTGGACAAGTCCACGCTCAAGGCATATTGTCTCGAAAATGATCGACTGAATCCGGCGAAATCGGTGACGCCCCAATGCTCGAAAGCAGCGTTGGGTGACGATGTGTACAACGAACTCAATGTCACGTATTGCAACAAGAACCCAAAAGAACAGTGGTGTCTGTGCCACAACATCGTCAACAACCGGTGCGGTGACAGCCCGGACGGCGCGGGGTGTCGAAATGCCAAACTCGACCCCAAACTCGCCGACGATGCCGTGCTCGGTCAAAGCTCGTACGATAAATTGAATTCGCTCAACCACTGTCGGCGAGGCGTGTGTACTACGGACCAGTTCGTGCCACCGAATAGGGGATCGTGCCCTGACAAATTTGAAGCATGTGGGACGGCGTTCGAACTCCGATATGTGAAGAACTCCGACATCGTGCGACAGTGTGTTTTGGGACAAGGTGGGACGGAGGAAGATTTGGAAATGCTCGGCGAAGTTCCAGACTTAGAAGACGCCCTCAAACTTCAACAGATTCTGACCGCCACGGATGAAAACGCACTGAAGCGCAAACAAACGCGTTCGAAGGATGATAAATACGTCATCATGTCCGTGGTCATGAGTTGCTTTTGCTTGATGGCGGTGATAGCGGCAATGTCCGCGCGAAAATAAATTAGTTATCATTCACACTGCGCGAATGGCGGATTGGGATTTGATTACTCACTCATGGATACGATCAACAGGATGACACAGCACATTGAAAACATCGAACTTGCTACACCGCCCGCGATGCCCGAAGTCTTGGTAAGTTCGAAACCACCTTTACTGCTTTTACCACTGCCACTGCCACTGCCACCGCCACTACCAGTTGTTTCGTCGTAACTATCATCTTTCGTGACATCCGTGCCACCGCCACCGGCACCACCAGTTTCTTGTTTATTATTGCACACAACACTGATACCGGACTCGACTAAATGTCCAGCGACTTTTACGTCTTGTATGCAAAGTTGAAGATTCATTTCGCACTTGTCACTTCCTTCCGGTTTGAATGCATCCGTGGTCTTACACACGTTGTTTCGACAATGCATTCTTTCCTCGAATTGTTGTCTGACGGTACCCGTTAATTGATCGTCCGGAATGTCTTTGAGCAGTTCATCGTGCTGAGCTTTTACACCCTGACACCCAGCGAGTGACGTCGACTTCAAACATTTACCCTTGTACGCGTTGTAACAAGAACACCAGTCATCTTGTCCACCCTCTTCTGTATCACAGTATTGACCAGCCAAGCGTTCGTACTCATCCTTTCCTAGATTTTCTCGAACACATAATTCAGTCTTGATCTGATTAGGGTTTGCCTTGCAAAAGTCGATTGCCTTTTGCTTAGCTGTGGTCTCGTTTACCTTCTTTGCCAGGTAGCGATAACATGTGTCACCATTCTTGTGAATGACTGTCGCTACATTGTCAACTTGCTCGCAGAACCCCTTTCCCACGGATGTTGCGTTATGTCTATTCGGTACTTGAGTGCCTATGAGCAGTTGGTCGTATACGGTTGGACCGTCTTTGATGCCAGCCACCGTGGCTATTGGGTCGTCACTTAGATTTTTCAAGAACTCGCTGTTTATTTTGCTACTTCTGTATACACACATGAAACCGGTTTGTCCTCCCGTATTTTCGCCGTATATTTGTGTATCAGCCTGAACACATGGATTTCCTTTTTTCCCCCCTGTATATTCAAGCGTTGTTCCACACGCGCTCGCACAGTAGATGCGCGTCCTACAACCTCCACACGGTTTGTGTCTACTAAGTTCGAGATCGGCACCGCAGTTTGTGTCTTCATTTCTATTACATGGATCGCTTTTCTGCTCGTATGTATGCCCACTATACCATCCGGCTGCGAAAACATTGTAATCGGGTAATCCCCCGAGACCTCCGTTCTTTTTTCCGCCCATGAAGACAGATCAGATCTACTTTAAAGACACATAAAAATTACCGGCTATCGTTATTCTTTCCCCTGAAATTTGCGTGGTCACGTAATGTAGAAGAAAAGCAGGGAAAAATAAAAGCGACCCTTCGCGGACGTCCGGTGCGAACTCCCTGCGAAACGCCGGACACGCCTCCATACCCGGAACTTTGAGGTCGGGAGCTGGGTTCACGAATGTAAATTTTCCATCACGGACATGATCGTATTTGCAAAAGTATACGAATCCAAACACACACCCCGTGTCTTGACCATGATGCCAATGTGTCTCCTGCGCGTGACCTTCCCTATATACGTTTATCCAACAATCTCTTGCGCAATCTTTACAAGAGGGTTTACCACACTTGTACATGAAGGGGTCGATGTGATCAAAGAGACCGATCTGTTTCATGTACTCCTTAAAGCACGTCTCGATGGTTTGTATGAGAAAGGTTTTGTCGTCAAGAATATTTTGATTCGTAGTGTTGCGATCACCGGACGCATTCGGTGAGCTTGTCAAACAGTTGGCGTTCCATGATTCCGATTTTAAAACAGATTTTCCCACGTACACTAAATGTTCGATGTCTTCTTTCACGGTTTGTGATTCCGTAGGAGAGAATGGCTCACAGATAGCCGTTGGGTATCCATAGACGTCTGTGATCTTCATTCGTGTACTTTTATCTTACATATTATATCATCATGAATCAAGGCGTGATTTACACACGCCGTCATTTTGAACGAGCGAATCAAATCTCTTGGGAAGATGTTGTCAAAAAAATCAATCGCGACGAAACCTTTCACAAAGAGACGGTCGAGGTTTGGAGACCTAATTTAATAAAGCTCGAGGATTCTACCTATCTTCCAGGGACGATCAGACTCGCTATAGATGAAATCAATGATGAACTGCCTCGTATGGGATTGCGTAGTCAAAATGCATACATGTTTATCTCATACAACGTTGCCGAAACCTATGGAAGACATCGGGATGAAGAGAATGTGTTGCTCGTGCAATCCATCGGTCGCATGAGTTATGCATTCGACGATGGTTCATTATGCATATTAGATCCCGGTGATTCCCTCTACATCCCATCGGGTGTATACCATGATCCGCGCACGATAATCAGTGATCCGAGAGTGACTATTTCTCTGAAGATTATTGATGATCAAAAAAAACGTAATCATAACGTATAAATACAATGCGTCTCGGAAACAGACAGATGCTTGCCATGATCGTCCTCGCGGGTGTTATCCTTTACGTCTACAGACGCGAGACATATGAGAATGATAAAGACGTGAAAGACGTAGCCAAGGAAAAGGACATGTCACAGAAAGAGTTAGATGCGGTTTTGAAATTTATCAAGCAATAAAAAATTAAATTTGGTCATCATCATCACGACGGACCGTGTTGCTTTTGCTTGATGGCGGTGATAGCGTCCATGTCCGCGCGAAAATAAATTAGTTATTATTTATTATGGACGACACCCAACTTGCGTCGACGATCAACACATTGCGTCGCAAGCACGGTTCAATATATGCACCTCTCAAATACTTTCGTGGGTTGAAGACACGGTCCGGTGTCGAGCGACGATATTTGAAGATGTTGCGACGCGATTACAAACCCTTCCCCACGGACATGGGCATTCGAACACGTCGATCGAAATACACAACCGCCTTCGAGAGAAAGTATGGCGACAAGATCAAGACCCTACCCCAAATCGCCCGCGCCACGGGCGTGCCCCTGTGGACGTTGCGAAAGGTGTACACCAGAGGTCTCGCCGCGTGGCGAACTGGACACCGTCCGGGTGCGTCCCAACATGCGTGGGCGCAAGCCAGGGTGTACTCGTTCGTGTTGGGTGGGAAGACTGCGCGAACGGCGGATAGGGATTTGATTAGTCACTCATGGATACGATCAACAGGATGACACAGCACATTGAACACATTGAACTTACTACACCGCCCGCGATGCCCGAAGTCTTGGTAAGTTTGAAACTACTTCCACCACCTTTACTGCTTTTACCACTGCCACTGCCACTGCCACTGCCACTGCCACTGCTTTTACCACTGCCACCGCCACTGCCACCGCCACTGCCACCGCCACCACTGGTTCTCGTTTCGGTACCACCGTCGATCTCGGTGCTTTCATCGCTTCCACCGACATTTTGGGTGTTATCACACTTCACTTCGATTCCACTGTCTACTAAATGACCCGCGACTTTCACGTCTTGTATGCACACCTGTAAATTCAGATTGCAGTTGTCCATGACATTTGGTGGTTGCCACACGTCGGGGTTATCACAAATTTTAGCGCGACAATGTTTGCGCTCTTCGAGTTGTGTGCGTGTACCTCCCGAAAGTGAGTCTGAAGGTATGTCATTAATGAGCAAATTGTGTGCGTTGTTGACGGTCGCACATCCGGCATACTTATCGGCGTCTGGTTTGTTACACTTGCCTTTCCATGCATTGTAACACGCACACCAATCATCACTCATGCCGCCCGAAGTTTCGCAATATTGTTTTACGAGACTATCGAACTTATCACCACCCAATTTATCGCTGCTACATTCATCGGTCTTGATCTGTGAGAGATTCTGTTCGCAATACGTCGTTGCCTTTTGCTTCGCCGCGGCTTCGTTTACTTTCCGTGCGATGACATCATAACACGTACTTCCATCTCTGTGTACGACTTCTCGAATGTTATTCGCGTCTTCGCAGAACCCCGTGTTTTCACCGTTGTACGAACCTTTTTTGAGACCAATGACGAGTTGATCCCACGTCGAATAATTCTTGATCCCGCCGGTCGTGTATCTATCTTTTCCGGACATGTCTTTGAGTGTCTGCGCTGAGATGGAATCCCAGCGGCACCATACGGCGCCTTCTGGGTTGCCGAAATCTCCTCTGAGACCACCCGTCAAATCGTGTCCACTAATGTTAATGGGAATCTGTTCAATATGCTGCGCACCTTCACATGGGTGTCCACGAGTACCATCTTTGTATTCGATGTTACCACTGCACCCGTCAATGCAGTGGAATCGGGTCTTTTTCTTGCAGCATTTCTTTGGTTTGTGTGAGCCGATGACAAAACTACCCCTACAATGACCTCTGAAATTTGGATCCTGTATACTACCATCCTTCGCCCCAGCGCATCCACGGGTTTCACCTGTGTTATCAGGGTTGGTTCCGTAGAGTCCCGCAATAGAGTAACGCGGTGGCATCCTAGTGTATGTTTCGATAAAAATTACCAGCCACGGTTGTCCTGTCCGTATCCATGAGCTGAACACCAACCCTGTGTGGAAAAAAACTCGGGAAGATGAACAAATGTCCCTGTTCGGTCGGTGGTGCAAATTCTCGTGAAAAAGACATGTTGGATCTTTCGAGTATTGCACACGGGACCTGTGGGAGCGGGTTCATGAACACGAACGGGGCGTCGGTGCATGCATTGAATTTGGCAAAGTACGAAAAACTAAAAACACACGGAACGCCGTCCTCGACGTGTACATGTGGGTCTTGATAATGACCTGTCTTGTAGACGTTCAGCCAAATGTCTTTACCCACGGTCATGGGCACGTGTTCGTTCACACCCAACGCGCTCATGAAATGTTGCAGCTGTGTATCCAGCTCCCGTCGAAGTCGCGTCGATTCAAAATCTAAGCGAGCGTCTGTCTCGAGCACGTCTTCAACACACCCTGGACCTTCCAGTGCGTGCTTGGACGAGGTGAGGCAGTTCCAGTCGTCTTCTGAGCCAACCTTGAGTTGATTTTTTTCGAGAAAAGTTGTCACGTCTTCGAGTATGTGTTTCTGTGAATCACCTGACAATTTCACGACGTACACGGGCATGCCGTAGATGTAATAAAGATTACCCATTCTTACTTCTTGATAAATTTAATCACGGCATCTAACTCTTCCTGGGTCATCTCTTTCTCCTTCGCCGCCTCCTTGACCTTTTCCTCTTGTTCAGACTCGTACTTTTCTCGTCCATACCAGAGGTACAAGGCGACGATGACTCCAATGGCAATGACAACCTGTGTTCGATTCTTCATGTACTATTAAAGAACATTTTTGTGTGTTATAGAAGAATGTACTGCTGGTGGTGCTGTCATGATTTCGAAACACATCGTTTGGAAATGCCGTACGCGTACGACGCTGGAAAGAAGACATTCCAGACTACCGGGAATTTCTGTTCGTGGTCGTGCATGAAAAGTTTCGCATTGGAAAAGTACGGGGTCCACAAGGGTGGTGCCATCTGTTCCAACATTCTCCTGATGCGGAAGCGCATGTACGATGAGTTTTCACCGATAGAAAAGGCGCCGAGTCGTTACGTGCTGAACGTGTTCGGTGGTGACATGACGATCGACGAGTTTCGACGTGGTCTAATGTGCGACGCGTCGAAGGGGCTCGCGAAAGACGTACCCACCGAAGACATCGTCGATAAAGGCGTGAAGACGGTACCCGTGTCATCTATTGCCACCAATGATAAGAAATTGGAGGAAATAAAGGAGACGAATGTTCAAAACGAATCGTTGACGCCTAAATTGAAGTTGAAGCGGTCGAAGCCGCTGCCGAGGTCTCACACCGATCTTGGATCGGCACTGGGTCTGATCATCAACCCCGCGTGACAATTGTTACACGACACACCCTCGTAGACGAACGCGCACGTAGTGCATTCGCTGAGTGGACGAACCTTTCGTGGTCGTAACTCGCCGTTAGAGAATCTGATCAATTGTGCGATTGTAAAAACACCGTAGTCGACCATTGTTTGCAAATTAGGAAACATCGCTCACTTACCAAAGCATGAACACACGTTTTTAACCTTGAGCAACATCGCCATACCATCGATCATCGGACCCACCATGTTTTTCAACACAATCTCGCGCTCACTGTCTTCGTCGCCGGAGTCGATTTCCTCGATGAGGAAGAACAAAAGTTGCGTCACCAGCTTCTTCTTCTGCGGACCGTCCAACCCCGCGGCACCTTTCTTCAACGACGACGATAGGCGCATGAGTTCGGCGAGAATGCCCGGAACGTCTTCCTTCGTGAGACCATCCGCCAAGTACACTTTACGAATCCGGTCGACGGTGTCCGTGATCTTCTTCGCCTCCGCACCAGTCTGGGAAAATCGTTCGAGGATTTCTTCGAGCTTCATTTATATTCTTACCAGATATTATAATTGCCCACATGGATCGCGCTCTCGTCGTCGGTGCGGTGGGCATAGGGGTGTACCAGATGTTCACCAGTCTCAGAAAAGAACACGCGCCAGCGGATTTACCCGATTTGTACTTGGGGGTGTTGGCGTCCCTCATGTGGTTGGTGTATCAGGCGCGGAAAGGCGCAAACGCGTCTGCCATGTATTCGGGAGCTGCGCTTCTTCTTCAGTTGTACGTGATAACCGCGGTCTACCATCGCGATCGAGAACGACTCCGGTATGGGGATTCGCGGCGAGGTGGCAGATGACCTGAAGGATTTTGATCTTTTCTTCAACGCTCATCCGCCCCGTGCGTTTGAGGGCGTGTGCGAACATGCAACACAGCACGTATGTGGATTCGACTATCGTCATCCCCTTACCTGGTGTGTGAGAAATTAGAACGTGGACATCGCCGGCGCCACGGGCATGATCTTCGGCTTCTTGGTGATCATGAACCCACCGATGAGTAAACTCAAAATGAACATGGGGAGGGCGAAATAAGAAAACTGCCTGTTGGACTTTTTAGAGTTCTTGCACTTATTGGTCAGTGACACGACCATCGACGCACCGACGACGCCCATGAGACCGAAGAACGTCATCCAGAGACCCAAATCACTCTTGAACATGCGTCCGAGGAAGAGGGTGAACGGAATGGTAATGGCGATCGTCAGCGTGTGACTCAAAAATTTGTACAGGTTGTCGTACGTCTTTTGACCCTTGACGGTGTCACACTTCAAGTACGTGTCGACACCGATGCTGGAGATCACCATGTACGCGAACGCCATCAAGCACACCAACCCGATCGCGCCGTAGGACATCTCCAAAGTAGCCTTACCGGACGCGATCTTCTTGGCGTTGTTCAGTGCCTTCTGCATCATGGGAGTCGTTGTAGGAACTGCTGTATATCCAGGGGGTAACATTGGTTTTTTAGAACCCATGATCTCGGTTCCTTCTGTGTAATATTGAAACATATTTTTTTGACGAGCCATCGTAGATGAAATTCAACCTCGACGCCTGTGCGAAACAGGGATTCGGAAACATCCTCATCATGCTCGCGGATTTCAAATATCAACACCCGAACCGAGAAGTGTACCTGCCCGAACCCATTGACTGCGTCGAAGGATTCATCGTCGACGACGACCCGAACGAACGCTCGTACACGGGTCAGATTTTCATGAACCCGTTCACCATGAAACACGTGCATCCGATCATTCGAGAGTTCGTACGACCGCCACCGCGCGTGAAAGAGATCGTGGACGCGAACGTGCACGGTTGTCGTTTGGGTATGCACATCCGTCGCGCCGCCTACGGCACCGACTCGAAACACGTGGGGAACGCCGAAGACATCGATAAGAAAACCCCGATGCTCATGTGTAGCGACGACGGACTCCAAAAATTCATCGACATCATCGAACGGTCCGACGAACCCATCTTCCTCGCGAGTGACAGTCTGGAACTGAAGACGCACCTCGCTGAAAAATACCCGACGAAGATCCGGACCTACGACGTGCCCGAGATCGTGATCGCGTCTCGCGAGTTCAAGGAGGTCAAAGACGCCACGCACGCGTACGTGGATTGGTTTTTGCTTTCGCAGTGCACGACGGTGTGTGTCACCGCTGGGTCACCCAAAGACTTGGTTGGGTTCTCCACGTTCGGCTACACGGCGGCGGTGTATGGACATTGTGAGATTCATTTCGTATGGAATTGATTAAACCTTGTGATATCTAGTCGAATACTTTTTGCGTAAAATCGTCAACCCATTGTTCCACGGTAGAGTCGCGAACTCCCAGAACTGTGGGTTCAGTTCGGCGACCGCCCGATACGGACCACCACCCGCCCATTGTGAACCGGCGTTTGGCGTGAGATCGCTGTGATAGAACGGTGCCGTGCCGTACATGCAGTCGTGTAACACGATCACACTCGACGGTGTCACGCACTGATCCAACAGCGCCAACTCCTTCGCCACGTGTGGATAGGAATGCCAATCGTCCACGTACACGAAATCCTGGACGATTGATTTATCCAACTGCTCCAAATACACCAACGCGTCCATCTGCACGAACTCCCAGTGTGGTCGCAAGTCCTCGGGACACTCGAATGCGGTCGGTTGAACGTCCACGCTCACGAGCGTCGCCCCGACCGCCTTCGCCGCCATCAAGAGTGGAAGCGTCGTGCTTCCGCCTCGAACGCCCAACTCGAGAATGCGCTTCGGGCGCTGTCCGAGGACCATGCCGAATAACGTGGTCAGGTGACGATCGCTATCGCCATCACCGTGAAGCGTTGTGTCGACGATCGTATTCATCTATCATCCCATCGATTCCATCCTTTAATGCGATGTGAGGATAACAGTAGTTGAGTATGAATCGATCAGGATCCTCACGCAACGTGTGCGTCGGATCGCTGAAACTCCGAACGAAACTCTTGGGCGTGATCATTCTCGCGAGATCCAATATCGTGATCCATTCGAACGAACTGACGTCCACGTGATGCCGCCGAGTCGACTTGATCTCTTTAAAATTTTCCGCGATCGCGACGAGACACCGTCCACAATCGTCCGTGTGCAGGAATTGGCGAACCTCCTGTCCGTTCGTCAACAGCTCGATCTTTCCGGTCGTCTTGAACTTGTGTATGAAATCGGCGATGACGTGCGACTTCTCCGACACCTCTTCGTACCCGTACACGTTCCAAAGTCGCACGGAAATCCCATCGAGCAGTCGGGTGTAGTGTTCACCCAAATGCTTCAACGTGCCGTACGGATGATCCATGTTCCACATCTGCGTCGACGCGAACGCGAACCTGGTGCCCTCCAGCGCGCGGAATGTGTTGGTCATGAGCTTCACGTTGTTATCCAAAAATTCAGTCGACGGTTTCGTCAGGTATTTCGCTCCACCCACGTCGTACGCCAGGAAGAACGTGAAATCACACGCGTCCGCGACCGAGCGCAGGTGTGACACACACGCCTCGCGACGAAGGTCGTGTGCGTCGTCGATCTTGATGTCCCACTCCACCACCTCGTGTCCAGCCGCATCCAGTGCGCGCACCAACCCTTTGCCCACGACGCCTCTCGAACCCAACACGAGCACCTTCATTTGCTCAATACTCACTCCAAGTCTTTAACACGTCGGGCATTTTTTCGATGACGCTCTCGGGCGTGGGTTGGTGATGAAACCGTCCATCGGTCGAGCGTCCATTTTCGTAGTGATCGGCGAATTGTTCGAGCGTCACCGGTGCCACGCTCTCGTCGTGACAGTGACTGAAGTTGTTGATCTTGTTGAACACGTGATCGGTCGACCCGAAGGACGAGAAGTGCCACCCCGCGTTTTGTGCGTAGGGGAACGACCAACGCTTGTCGCGGAAAAACTGCGGCACCACGCGCTCGTCTTCGGCGAACAATTTGTACCGCGCCATGACCGTGCCGAACCACGGTTCGACGACTTGCATCCATTTGAGACTGTATTCGAACGCCCACATGTGTGCGGTGACGACGACCGCGCCGTCGGGCATGGCACCCACCCAATCGACGTTTGGAATTTCGTCGACGTCGCCGATCATGACGAAATCGTCCGGTTCCAGGTCGAGTTGATCCAAGCCCCGCGTGATGCAATTTCTCTGGTGCTTCTCGCGCGCCCACGGATCGTCACCTTCGGGACTGTCCTCGACGACGACGTGTACGATCTTGTCCGCCCATGCCTCGAACTCGTCCTTGTGTTCGGCGTAGAACAACGGCTTGTCGTTTCCACGGAACGTCTTTGTCGATTCCACGAGGACGAACTTATCGACCTTCGGTGACAAATACTCCAACCTCTTTCGAAGGAGTTCGAGTTCGTTGTAAAACGTGAAACAATCGACGACTGTCATGATGTAACTTAAAAGGTATGGAGTTGTTTAAGTCAGTCATGATACCTAAGGTAATCCACAAGGTGTGCATCGTCGATGGGGGTAAGATGCCTACATTTCCGGACGGGCTGAAACGCGCCCTCGAGACGTGGTACCGCAAGAATCCAGGATTCAAAATCAAAATGTATTCGGGCAACGATTGCGTGCAATACATCAAAGACAACTACGACGATCGCGTGCTCGAGGCGTACAATCGCTTGAAACCCTATTCATACAAATGTGACCTCATGCGCCATCTCATCATGCACACCGAGGGCGGGTGGTACAGCGATCTTCGTCAGGTGTGTTTGGAATCCCTCGATGTTTTTTATAACAACGGGATCAAAGAATACTACACGAGCACGGATTGTCCACCGAATCAGATGTGTTTGTACACCGCGTTCATAGGGTCAGTGCCAGCGCATGCTATTTCAAAAAAAATGATCGATCTCATATTGTGGAACGTCGACCGAGATCATTACGGACTCGACTGTCTCTATCCCACGGGACCGGGGGCGTACATGAACGCCGCGGTGGACTATCTCCGAGCCCACCCAACGCGCGTGATGGTCGGGTTGCATGGAAGCGACGAACACGTCCACTTTGGAGGCGTCGCGTTCGTCAAGTGTAAGTACAACGGTGCCAAGGGTGCGGATAACGGCGACATGCCAGGGACCAATGACTATGGGGTTATGTGGCGGCAGCGCGACGTGTATGCAGCTCGTAATTAAATCTTTTTAATCCCATATCGATATGTCCAGAACGTAGATAATGAAAACACTTTGGTGCACGGAAGGCTTCGAACAAGAGTTCGAAGGGTCTCAACTTGCATGCGCCAATGTGGGTGTGGAGACACGCAGGGTGGTCTACCCGAAGAGCGTCTTTGTAATCTGTGCAGTGTCCGCACGTCGGAACGTGCATGGGTGCGTCAACATGTGAGGGTCACCGATTTGAAGTGTCCAACCCTTGTTTGCGTGTCCACGAAAATACCAAACCCGGCGTCGGCGAGATTTAAGCAAAATGCCACGTCCTCGGATGACATATCTTGACAGTGAATACCCTTATCTGACGTGAAGTCGATCAAAGGTCGGTGAAAGTATGGGTAGGTTAATGTCGGACTGTGAAAAACCTCTCGACGAACCGCGAAAAACCCCATCCCCGCGTACGACACTTTCATGAACCGCTCGGTCGAGTCGTCAAGGTCTCGTCTCGTTAAGAATTGAAACGTCCCGTCCTTGCCCATCTTTTCCATGTCCCAGTCTTTCACCACAGCCGCGTGGGCGTTATCGTGCATGATGTAAGGTCCACACACGACTGGATATTTCTTCGTGTTCTCGAGCATGGTTTCCACTTGTTGCGGGGTGAACATGATGTCCGAGTCGATCGTCATCCACACGTCGAATTCCATGCCGTTGAAGGGGAGCTGATCGCGTCCTCGGAGGACGTTCAACCCGAGCGTCTTCATTCGACAGAACGGGACGAACGAACTTTGGGCGTTGATCATCGAGATCTGGTAGCCATGCGACGTGAGATACACGATCGTGTCGGACCAATTCTTTAGAAAATCACCCGAAAACGTGCTTCCGGGAAAGGCGAAGATGACCTTCATGATTCTTTGACTTTTCCTGTATCTTCTAAGTGGATTATAATCGACCTTTCGTTGGGTGTGGTGTGCTAGGGCGCAGATGCGCGGGGAGAAACCTGAACCGGTCGAAGATGTGCACGCTGTTTCTGAAGTGATAATACACGATCATGCACACGGCGTCCGCGATGTCGTGTTTGCGTTCCCAAGGACACTCGAGATGTTGGATGTAATGTGATGCGATTTTCTCAACCCTAACCTTACGTTCGTCGTAGTTCAGGTGTGCCATACCGAAGTGGGCGTGCAGAGAATTCGGGGACACCAGCACGACTTTGGGTTTGTACATGTAGTGGATCAACACCTCGATCGCTTTCAGACCTTGCGGTGGTTGACGCTCGACGAGCACGACGTCCGCGGTCTCGAACAGGATTTCGTGCGCTTCACAGAACGCCGGGACGAGGTCGACGAGTTCGTTCGAGTCGGTCGAAAATTTGAAATCTTCCAAGGATACTTTTTTTATCATTTCAACCTTGACACTGGAACTACAATCGGCGAAGCATACCCCCATGTTGTGATATCCGACATCGATGGCTAATATCTTCATCTACTGTACGCGACATGTTTCTTTTGCTGTGCAAACCCGCGATGATTCAACCACCCTACGTAGGCATTGACTACTGTAGGGTCGTCGAAGTTCGACCGACTGTCGTGCCGTCGACGTACGAAGTTACCGTCCTGGAGGCGCCGAAGATTTACATGGACGCTTCGGGCAAAGACTCGGTGACGAGCTCGGGGTTCTTCAACACAATCGCGTCGTCGTCCCGCGGGGCGTCCGGCAAGTCGACCTCCTTCAAACCCTTCGATTCGAACTCCTTGAAGACTCGAAGGGATCCCTCGAGGCGGTAAATCTCCGCGGTCAAACCATTGATCGCTTCGATAATCTTCTTAATGTTTTCGTCAACGTTCATGGTCACCATGGTGCTTGTGAGTTACATATGACAGTATTCTTTAATATCAAAAATTATTTACTTTTCACACTCGTCTTCTTCGTCGGACGACTCGGACGACTCAGACTCGTCTTCGTCGTCGGACAGTTCTTCATCGCGCGTCTCCTTCTTCGAACGCCGAAGGTTCTTCGTGGGCGGTGTCATCGCGAACGACCTGGTGGAGGTTCTGGCGACCTTTGGGGTTTCTGGTTCGGGCTCCGGTTGTGGGTCGGGTTTCGCACCTTTCGGTGGCGGCGTCCGCCGTTGTTTTCTCGGCGACGCGCCCGGGGACGCGCCCGGGGACGCGCGAGGTTTTCGCTTTGTCGATGCCGGCGAGGAGTCTCCTCCGTATATGATAGAGAGAACGTGGTTGCGCGAGAGACCACCCTTGCTGAGTTTGTCAAGCCACTTGAATTCAAAAGATGGGTTGTGCTTTTCCGATTCGAAGTACGCTCGAAGAAACGAAAAGTCATCCGTGGAAAACTTCGTGGCATCGGCGACGGCCTTCTTGAACGCCCGGCTGTTGGCGAAATTTTCAGAGACGGTGGTCATGAGCGTCGAGTTGTGACGACCCCGTCCGGTCGTCCACGTGGATGCCTGCTAGGGTCAAACTTGAAATTTCAATTTTTTACGCATAAAAGAATGAAAATATCTTTGGGTATGGTTCGAACTGTACTGACGGCGAGTGGGTGCATAGTGTACGACGGTCCGATCGCAGACATAAAAAAAGAGCTCACGGTGCGTCCGATCACAGACAATCAGGATTATGGAGGCTTTCCAGCACCGCCTTTCAAAGTTTTTCGCATGGCAAAAAAAACAGGTGGCATATGCGTCCCCAAGTGTTACGCCCAAAGTAAATTTGGACCCCCGAACGAAGACAAACGCGTCCCCCCGAAGCGATGTCCGATCACGTTCATCGGAGTCCTCCGAGACGCAACCCACCAAAACGTCGCCGTCAATGCAGCTATTAAAGCTTCTTCTGGGCTCCTCAGCTTACCGTGTGGGTACGGTAAGACGACGTGCGCGCTGGCTATAGCCGCACGACTCGGATATCGCACGATGATCGTCGTCCACAAGAGCTTCCTCGCCGATCAGTGGCGCGAACGCATCGCACAATTCTGCCCCGGGGCGACGATCGGGGTCGTCCAAGGTCCAAAACTCGACGTCGAGGCGGATTTCGTCATCGCCATGTTACAGAGTCTCAGTCAAAAGGAGTACTCGACGGAAGACTTCTCCTCCATCGGCACGTGTATCGTGGACGAGTGCCATCACATATGCGCGCGATCGTTCAGTCGAGCGTTATTCAAAATGAACCCACGACACTTGTTCGGGCTGTCAGCCACACCCGACAGAAAAGATGGACTTCGCAAAGTCATGGAATTTTTCATGGGACCGTGTTTCTTCCAAGTCGAACGTAAAAATCAAGACAACGTCGAGGTGTTCACGCTCCCGTTCACGCACGAGATCTACAAAGACGGACCACCGTTGACTCGACAGGGGAAGATTTGTCTCGCGAACATGATCACCATGCTCGTGGAACTGAAGGATCGAAACGCGTTCCTCGTCAAGTGGATCAAGGAGGCGTCCAAGGGAAACCGCCGTTTGCTCGTGCTCACGGACAGGCGCTGGCACTGCGAATACCTGCATCAGGCGTTTCCGAAAACATCGGGTCTGTACATGGGGGGGATGAAACAACGCGACCTCGAGGCGTCGAGTGAACAGAAAATCATCTTCGCGACGTTCGCCCAAGCGCACGAAGGGTTGGACATTCCCGCGCTCGACACCGTGCTCCTCGCGTCCCCGAAGTCTGACATCACGCAATCCATAGGTCGTATCATGCGAGAGACCAAGGGTAAGCAAAATCCACCGTTCATCTACGACGTGCGAGATGACTGGAGCATGTTGGTGTCGATGTTTTACAAACGCATGAAGGTGTATCGCGCGGGTGGGTTCAAAATCCACGGCACGAAGGATAAGAAACATGAAGAGCCACAGCCCGACGTGCCGCAAGGATTTGCATTTAATTTCTAGTTTTGTAGTAGAAGAGATGTCGATCATCAGTCTCGCCAGTAAGGGCATTCAAGATACCTACTTGCTGACCGACGATTTGACACACAGTCCGTTTCGATCGAAATTTTCGAGACACACAAACTTCGCGCAGACCCCGAAATACGTCAAAGATATCACGCAACACGACACGAGCATCAAGATTCCGATCGTCGGCGATCTGATCAACGCGGTCTGGTTCGAAGGCACGGACATCGCGACTAAACTGTTCAAAGGATCGACCATTGATTTGTACATCGGTGGGGTGAAAGTCGACAGTCACGCGTACGAATACATGACGGACATCTGGCAAATTTACCTGTCCCCGACGTGGACGCAAGCGCAAGAGATGAACAACCCGGTGTCGTCGACGACGAAAGGTTTCGTTCCCCTTCATTTCTTCTTTTGTGGTGGAATGCACGGTGGATTTTTGCCCCTCGTGGCGATGCAATTTCACGAGGTCGAAATCAGGGTGAACCTCGACGACGCGTACGTGTCGACCCTCCCCGCGAACGAGCGCAAGGCTCGATGCTACTGCAACGCCATCTTCTTGGACACAGAAGAGCGACAACATCTCGTGTCGCGTCAGTTGGATTTGATCATCACCCAAGTGCAGTCGCTGTCCTCGGACGTGTTGTCCACGGTCACCAATAACGTGCTCGAGATCGGTGGCAACAACACGATCGATTTGTCGTTCCTGAACCACCCGGTCAAGAGCTTGTTCTTCGGGTACAAGACTTTATCGAACGACGAAGAGAACGACCGCTTCACGTTCTTGAACGCGGACATCGTCATCAACGGCGAACCACTGGTGGAACAGATGAGTCCCATGTATTTTCACACCGTTCAGACGTATTACAACTGCCCGTATGGGATCATTCAGTTTGACGAAGACAACGACGTGCCGTTTTACACGCGGTATTTCAGTTACCACTTCGCACTGAATCCAGAACAGTACAAGAGCAGCGGTTCGCTGAATTTCAGCAGACTCGATGCCGCCAAGCTCGTCCTCCGCGGTGTCGAGAAGGGGGTCAATCGTCCGTCAAACCAGGCGCTGACCGTCATGGCGGTGTCGTGGAATGTCCTCACCATCAAGGATGGAGTGTGTGGGTTACGATTTTCTTCGTAGGTACTAGTAGTGACACATGCCGTTCGTCGGTTCGGTCGGTAAGTTTTCACAGGTGTTCGTGTCCCGACTCGACCCTCAGAACGTCGAGGCTGGGCAAAATGTGGACAACATCATCTGTGGTGACTTGGAGGCATCGAATGTCCTTTCAGCCAACATCGGTCTCGCAGGTGTGCTCGATCCAGTGCACACCTTCGAGATGGGTACACCAACGCCGAGTCTTTACATGGACGATAATCAAGACGTGGTGTTGACCGTGCCGACTAAAGCGGCATATTTCAACAGAACGTTCGTCGGATCGCAGTTGGGTGTGGAGACGAGCAACCCGACACACGCCCTTGACGTCGGGGCGAACAACGAATTTTTCATCGACACGGTTCCGGGTGCAACGAATCTTTTAGTCGCCAACGGGAACGTGAGCGCACAGAACATCACCTCAAATCATCGATTAGTCGTGGGCACCGATTCTTCCGCGAGCAAGATCACCTTCGACGCCGACGGTTTGACGGCCCTCGACGTCCAGGGGAACGTCATCGTGCAAAAGATTACAGCCACCGATGGTCTATCTTTCGGTTCAAACATTCAATTGAACGACACCGGAGATCCAGTCATGATTTTGTACGGGAACGTCCAGACGGTGTCGAACGAGTTCACGATCACGGGTGACCTCGTGGTGAACGGGAACGTCGTGATCACGGATTCGTCGTCCGTCGTGTACAGCATCGCCCAGAATCAAGCCATCACGGACGCCGTGATCGAGATGGGTTTCGGTGGGTCGAGTGGACTGGACACGTCCGTGATTTACCACCAGGCGGGTGAGAGCAACGTGATGGTTGGATACGTTCACGACTCGATCGGTTCGGACCCACCGCGTCTCGTCATGGGACGCACGCAACGGAGTGCGTTGGATACGGACATCATTCCAACCAGCGAAGAGATCAATGTGTATTGCATAGGTCGTCTTTTTACGTCGAACGTTTTGGCGGCGGCGAACACCTCACCGAATCATAACTTTGCGATCGGGAGTAACATCTGGGCGCACGACACCGCGGTTGAGAAATTGCACGTAGACGGAAACGCCTACGTGACAAATTTGGTGATTGGAAATGCATTAGAACTCGGTTCGAACATCGTGATCGATGACGTCGCCGAGAACGTCATCACCATCACGGGGAAGACGGTGACGGACATTCTTGTGGTCGGTACCAGAGTCGGTATCGCGAACACGAATCCCCAACACACGCTCTGTATCGGGAGCAATGTACACATACATGAAGTCGGGGCGAACGTGATCGAATGTCACGGGAACACGGTGTCGACGAGATTATCGGCGATGAGTAATCTCGCGGTGGGAAGATACACGAGCGATGAAAAGGCGCACATCGATGGCAACATTCGTTTGGGGGGTACGATGGGTGTCGACGCGAATTCGAATGCATCCATACTTTCCACGGGTCAGATCATCATCCACGCGAATGATTTCGGCACGGACGCATCGTTCACGGATCTCATCATGAAATCCGGTCCGGTGACATCCAACGTGTCCGCGATAGAGGTGAAGGGAAGCAACGCCGACAGTGCGACACAGAAGATCGTCTTCAAGACCAAGAACACTGAACGAGCAGTCATAACCTCTTCGGGTAACATCGGACTCGCCAACACGGCGCCCGTTGAAAAAGTCACCGTTGGTGGTGGCAACGTGTTGGTCACCGGATCGAACGCGTTCATCGCCGGTCAGCAGTTCACGAGTGGGTCGGTGTCCACGCAGATGTATTCCGATCTGGCGACGAGTCGTGGACACATTCAGAGTAGGGTTGGGAGTGGGCAGAGCCTGAACATCGGTGTCACGAGTGCGGCGACGGTCGGTACGCCGCGGATCACGATCATGGACACTGGACGGGTCGGAATCGGGTCCACGTCACCCGAAGCCCTGTTCCAAACCAACGGATCGGCGTTCATAAATCCTCAAGTCGTCCTTCGAAATGCATTCGTACACGCCGACGCCCCACTCACGGTGACGAACCCAGCCGCGATGAGCCAAGACGACGTCATGCGATCGACCCTGAACTTATGTCGTCAAGGGTTTGGTACGATCTTCGGCGCGAAGGCTGAATTTCAGTTGGGTCGATACGCAAACGGTGGTGCGGGTAACGACTCTCGAACGCGCATGGACATCAATCTCTCGAACGGGTCGTACGACAGTCAAAACATCATGACTCTTCGGGGTGATAACAAGGTTGGTTTCGGCACGCACACCCCCCTGTCCAAGGTTGACGTTCGAGCGTCCGGGAATAGGAATCACATCGGGAATGGTTTGTTAGTGTTCAACCCAACCGATCAAGACGACACCGAAGACGCCATCGTCACCGTGCAAGTGCGTGAAGATTCCGGCGACGCGTTCACGAGCTACAGCGTTTGGAACGGCGCGAGCGCGTACGGTGGTTGGTCCGTGGGTGTAGAGAACACGTCGAACGTCCTCGAGCGACACAAAAATTTTAGAATCACCAATAACGTCTATTCCGTGAGTAACATCGAAGCGACCGCGTTCTTCATCGACGGCATCACGAGTAACGTCGGCATCGGCACGGACGTGACGACGAGAGATTTCACGATCGACGGCGACTTGAAGGTGAAGAACTTGATCGAATTCTCGGGAGTGGGCACGCCCGGAAGCGGTCTCGAGGACATTCAAAATCAAGCCTATCCGTTTCCACACGCGTTCGTGCAGGAACGACTGTACAACACGTCGGGGCGATCCGAACTTTTACTGTTCAAGGGTAACGACACGTCGGATCACATTCGACACGTCGCAGGTCGACACTTGTTCGAGTGTTATAGACAGACGGTCACCGATGAGACGACGTTCAATAACATCGTGCAAGATGACCCATACGGCACGTTCACCACCGTACCCATCTTGACCGTGTCCGGGAGCGGTGATAACGGTGGTCGGGTGATGATTAACGTCAACGAAAACGATGAAGACGACGCGGACGACGAAACGTCTCTCTACGTCCAAGGTGGTGTGCGAGTGACGCACTCGACGGTGAGTAACGGTCGATTTTCATGCGGAGGTGATTTGTACGTACAATCCGACGACGTCGCATCTCTGAACCAAATCGTCAACAGAAATGATTTCGATTTCATGTTGGTGGCTGGTGGTGGCAACGAGGCGATGCGTGTCAAATCCAACGCACTCGTGGGGTTCGGGACCTCCTTGCCCGTGTCGAACGTGCACGTGTACACCGGTGTCACGGGGGACATCGATGTCTTGTGCCTCGAATCTCCATCGGGTGTGGGATTGAAGAAGACGGGGATGCAGCTCATCACCGAGGATGGGTACGGGGCGTACGTGCGAGGATACCGAAACGTTGGGTCGAACACGGGGATGATTTTGGGTTCGATCGATGCGAGCGTGGAGACGGACGCGGTGTGGATCACGGGCACTCGCGTTGGTCTGGGTACGAATGCGCCCGCGTCGAAACTAACAGTCTACGACGGCGACGCGCGAATCGAACGCTCGAGTGGGAACGCCGTCATACAGATGGTAACCACCGGTGGACTTTCGAACATATTCTCGGGCACGGATGGGGATTTATACATGCAACCCGTGGGGTCGAACGTCGTCATTCAGGGGTCGTTAAACGTCACCACGGATATTTCGTTCGGTGGGAAGATTGAATTGGGGAGCGCCATCGGTGTGGGCATCGCCACGCCCCTCGCCGCACTCCACGTCGTCGGTGGATCCATCACGGAAGGGGATAACGTGGCGTGCAAACGGTACTCCACTAAATTCACGCTCGGGTCGGGTGTGGCGAAGGATGTCATTCTGAACTTTGGGAACGGCAGTTTCTACGCCAAGATCAAGTGCATGCTGAGAGAAGTGAGTTCGGCGAACAGGGATTACATCAACACCATGATTCTGGAGGTGACTGGTGGGAACGGGCTAGGGAATCAATCGTCCATCCCCATCGCGGTCGGGACGAAGAACATATTCGGTGGAACGGCGAATCCTTACCCGTGGAGCTCCACCATCACGACCACCGCGACTAAGGTTCGATTCGCGCCTTCGAACATTCTGTCGACGAGGCAGTACTCGTACGACATTCACGTGGAGTTGTACTCGAGCGTGTCCAGTGGAAAACTCGCGAGCGTCCAATATGACAATTCTAATCCTAAAACGTTACAAAGCTATACGTACTAGGGCGACATCGTGAATCGAGACGATCGATTCAGGGTGAAGCTTTTTTTATTTGACTTGATCGGTCAGCATGAGAGCGATGCTGGCGACGATGAAAAAGAGTACCGCGAAATTACATTCGCTCTCCTCTCGTCCGACACTCACGCGAGGCGGTTGCTTCGGCTTCGGTTGAGCTCGGACGATCGGACCTCGCCTGACGTCAGGCGCGTCTTCCTCGTCGAGTGGACAGAAGGCTACCATATAATACTAGCCTCAGAGATTAATTTCATTCTTCTTCTTCCTTCCCCCTCTTCTCTTCGGTGCGGTTTTCGGAAGTTCGACCTCCTTGACGTCCCCGTCCTCGTCGCCGAACTCCCCTTCGGAGACGATGTCCGAAATCTCATCCTCCTCTGGTTCGGGTCTGGGATCGACCGTGGTGGACATCGGCGGCGGTGGAGGCATCGCGATGCCTCCCATGAGAGACGACAGGTCGAGTCCGGGAATGCCCATCTGCGGTCCCTTCATCTCATACCCAGTGCCCCCCTGCGGCGGCGCACCACCCGCCGCTTGAGTTTTTTGCACCGCGGAGAACATCTGTCCCATCAGTTCCGGATTTTGTTTGAGAACATCCGTCATGTTCGGCAACGCCTTGAACATGGAGTTCGACAAGTGGAACGCAAATCCAGACCCTGCGAGCATCATGATCAATTTCACCTCGGGCGCCATTTGCATTGAATTTTTGTACTTCACCGCGAGCTCTTCCAACACCGGATCGTAATCGTCGAGAGATTCCATAATCGTCTCTGACCATCCCGTCAATTCGAGCGAGAGTGGGTCGTACTTCTTGTTCAACCACTCCAGCCCCGTCACGCACGCGACGAGCGCTCGTCGACTGAACTTCACGGACTGTTCGATCTCGAGTCCGTACGTCACGCGCTTGTATTCCGTTCGCAAATCTTCAATCGAACTGTACACGTTCAGTCTCTTATTCACGATCACCCCCTTCTTTTGACCGAGACGCTGCAGCTTGGACAGAAGGTCACACTTTTCGTCATCGATGGACGAAAATCCACTCGAAGGCTGTTGCGACGCCTGTGGGTTGCGTCGAACGGGGACGTCTTCGTCGTATTCATCGTCATCTGAATAGTTCGCGTACTCGTCCCCCATGTCTTCCTCGACCGCCGGCGGTTGGACCTGCGCGGCTTGTTTCGTGGGATTCATGAAGGCATCCAATTCGATGTCGTCGTCGTCGTCGTCGTCGTTCATGTATTTCTGACGCGGAGCTTGTTTTTTGGGCATGCGATTCGGACGAGATCGAGTGATTTCGATTTCATCCATCAGGCGCTGTTCGTCGGCACTTAAGTTCATAACCGAAGGATTGTCACCTCGATCGATGACGAATTCTTCACCCATGATCTAGTACTCTCGTTGAAACTATACTGAGCGCTTTAACGCACTTTAGAAAAAATATATTTCATGATAGTACAAATGATCAAGCTCAACACTACCAACCGCAGGGCGCTCACGTGGATTGCCGTCCTGATCATCGCGATCCTCGTTTTAGGCACGGTCTCCAGTGGGTACGTCGGCGCACCCATCGTCATCAAGCAAGACCTCGAGGGCACCTTCTGGGACCTCAAGCAAGACGTCGAATGCACGCCGGGGCACAAGAAGGGTGCCGCGTACAGCCGAGGCGGCGTCCCGGGCGGTTTGTGTGGTGACCAAGAGTGGGTCCGCAAATCCGCGACGTATGAAATCTTGGACTAAATTATCTCACTCTATAGTAACATGGCTCTCGTGACCGCTCCCCAGTCCTCGACTCCGGATCTTCAATATGAATATCACACCATCACTTTGGACAGCGTCGGACAATCCAGCGCGAACACGTTCACGTGTTTTCTTCAGACCCCGTTGAGAAACGTGGTTCAAGCCAGACTCGTCGCCGCACACATTCACTCCAACGCATCGGTCGAACACTGTTACGTGTCCATCAAAGAACTCGACACGTTCTTCAACGACCGAGCTTTCAAATCACTGGATGAGCAAGCATCGATGTCCAAGGTGAGACACGCATTCGCGAGCATCGTCTCCGAATCCGCCACGCACGGCGCGGCGAACCAACTCATTCTCTTCAGAGATAACTACCCGATCGTGAATCAATACATCGACCCAATCAGAACGATCGACCGATTCCAAGTGACCATCATGGACGAAGACGGGAACACGATCAAAAACTCATCGGACACCGGCGACAACTTTCTCGTCGTACGCTTCGTTTGCATGAAAAGAAATTTGTGAGCTACTTGTAAATGTCATCGGGTGTCACCATTTTGACGGCGGTGGGTCAGCAGGACAAGTGGATCCACTCCGAAGGTACCGAAGGCGTGTCGTTTTTTAATCAGGTCTGGAGAAAACATTCAAACTTTTCACAGTCGATTGAAAAAAATTACATTCAAGGCGCGATCAGAAACGGCGGTCTGTCCAAGATTCAAATCGAAAAATCTGGCGATCTTTTGGGGTACACGTACTTTTCGATCGACAACGGCACCCAAGCCCTTGATTCGAGCGATTGGACGACCCTGATCGAGTACGTCGAGTTACGAATCGGTGGAGAAGTCATCGATCGACAGTACAGCGAGTGGTCGGAAACCGTGGCGGTGGACATGCTCGCCGGGAACTCGTCTCGATCGGCACTCGGTCCACACCCGGGCGCCTCGTCGAGCTCGTACTTTTTTCCTTTGCGCTTCTTCTTCTGCGAGACGCCCGCTCTGGCTCTTCCGTTGGCGGGCATTCAGCTCCAAGACGTCGAGATATACATCAAGTGGGGCACCGACGCCGAGGGCAAGCAGTTCGAGTGCTACTCGCAGTTCTATTACGTCGACGCCGACGAACGCGCGGCGCTCGCGAACACGCGACACATGTTGATCTACCAGGTCCAAAAAAGCATTCCCTCGCGCGAACTCATTCACGATCTCACGTTCAACCACCCGATCAAATTCATCGCGAGTTCGAACACGAGCGCGACGAGTCCACTGAAAAAAATTAACAATCGTATCAAAATTCAAATCAATGGAAACGACGTGACCCCGTTTCGATGGGGCAAACCGCACTTTTGCGAAGTCAGTCACTATTTTCACACGAGTTTCGTGACGTCTCCGGACATCTTCATGTATCCGTTTTGTGTCACGACGAACTTGTTCCAACCCACTGGATCACTCAACGCGAGTCGGGTGTCGAGTCTCAGAATCGTGTCGGAGTCGCTCCCACTCACGGACACCATCTGGGCACTCAATCTCAACGTGCTCACTATCAACCGAGGATGTGCGGGTCTACGCTTCGCCAATTAGTAACTTAGTTCTATCTCAGTTCCGTCCCGTCATCGCGCAACGGAATTAAAATAGGGCTTTACATTAGACGTCAAATGGTGAAGAATTTACCGAGCGTCGAGCGATCTCAGAAGATTCGCCTCGGCAAGTTCACACCAGATGTACAGGCAACGGACACCATCGTGATCAACGCCACGTCAGACGACATCACCACCGCGAACTCCGGGTTGTACGTCGCACCCATCCGCTTGGATCCCACCGCAGGTCAGGGGGGAAGCGCAGTTGGAATCGGGTACAATCCAACGACGAAAGAGATCGTTCAAGCGTCGTTTCCCGTGAATCAAACGCAAGGATTACAAGAAGTCACGTCCAACGGGGCGGTGACGACGTTGGGCGTGGAAGTTTCGAATACGCTCACGGCGACGCGGGTGCAAGTAGGGTTCGGTGCCACCGCGGACGACGTCAACGTGTTCGTCGTGAGGGGTGGGGTGTTGATCGAAGGCAACTTGGTGGCGACCGGGGACACGACGTTCGTGCGAAGCAACAACGTGAGCATCACGGATCCACTCCTCGAACTGGGTGGGAACAACAACTCAGAAGCGTACGTGTACGACGTCGGGATCATCATGAACCGTCCGGGTGAGAACGTGGGATTCGCATACCTAGAAAACCGCGATGAACTCACGATCGCCCTGACGTCGAACACGGCGACGGACAGATTCGTCGTGCCGTCGTCCAATCTGTTGACCATGAACGTGGTCGGGGACGTCTACGCGAACGCGTATTTCGGCGAAGGGTCGACGCTGACCAACGTCGCACACCTCGACGATTTCCTGTCCAACGTCACGCGCATCGGCGATCTCGAGACCGAACTCACGTCGAACGCGTCACGAGTGACGTATCTGGAGAACGTGCACGCGAGCAACGCCCAACGGCTTTCGACACTCGAACAGTATCACGACGACAACGTCATCCGACTCAATCTGTTGTACAACCTCCAAGCGTCCAACGCCGCGTTCTTGAACACGCTCGCGTCCTATCACAGTAGTAACGTGACTCGGATTTCAAATCTCGAAACATGGCTCGACGACAACAGCGTTCGGATCACGAATTTATCGAGCAATCTCGCGGACAACAGCGCCAGGATTTCATTGCTCAACACATGGCTCCAAGACAACTCGTTCAGGATCACCACGAACAGTGACAATTTGTCGAGTAACCACTACCGACTGACAAACGTCGAATCCAATCTCATCGCGAACTCGAACAGAATCACAAACCTGAGCCTCGACGTCTACGCCATCGACGGTCGCGTCACGGTGTTGGAAAGCGAGACGAGCAACCTTCGAGCCGATCTCACGTCGAATGTCACCATACTCAACGCCACGATCGACGAACTCGACAGCAATGCGTCTCGAGTGACGTCGCTCGAACTCCTCAAAGCGCCCATAGACAATCCAGTGTTCACGGGCATCATCACGGGCGATGGCGCTGGGATTTCAAACGTCGATTTGCAACACGTCACGAGCGATGGAAACGCGACCACGAACACCGTGCGGTTCACATCCCCGACCGTCGCGTTCGTGACCGATTCCACCGTCGGGATCGCGAACGATGACCCAGATACGAACTACACCCTCCACGCGTCCGGTGATATCAAAGTCGACTCGAACGTGGAGGCGACGACGTTCATCGCCCCGGGCACGCACATCAACCTCGACGGAACTAATAAATTCACCGGGAACACGTCTGTGTACGGGAACCTGAACGTGTTCGGAAACGTGACATACCTAGACACCGAAAACGTCTACGTCAAGGATCCCATCTTGGGCATAGGCAATCCGGGCTCACAGGACACCGGTGTCATCGCCATGTGTGGTGGTCCGGGTGCCAACGTCGCGTTCGGGTACAACACCACCGACGGCGAATTCATCATCGCGTACACAAACGACGGTCCGCACGGTGTCACGCTCACCCCCGATCCGTCAAGGGAGTTGAACGTGCACGTGTACGGGACGATATTCACATCGAACGGATTCGGGGTCGCCAACACCAATCCCGTGAGTGACACGTACGCCATCTCGGTCGGACAAAACGTATTCGTCACGCACAGTGGAGACGTGGTCGCCATCCGATCTCTCGCGGACACCGGGATATTCACATCCAACGTCACGACACCCAAGATTGAATCCACGGGCACGAACCTGGAAATCACCGCACCGAACACCGTTTTCATGGGAAATCTTGACGTCCGAGGAGCGACCACGATGGTGAGCACGACCGACTTAATCGTCAACGACACCGTCATCGATCTCGCAAACAACAACACCTTGACGTCGGTCGATCTGGGGATTCGCATGAAACGTCCGGGTGCGAACGTCATCATGGCGTACCAAGCGACGAGCGAGGAGTTGGCGTTCGCCCACTCCGTGACGGGCGTCACCCCGGACACGACGAGAACCATGAATGTCCACGTGTATGGGAACCTTGACGTCGATCACGGCATCAACGTCGGGTCGAATGTCATCATGAACGATCTCGCATCCAACGTCATCGACGTCGACGGATCGATCGCGGCGTCCATCTATTACGGTGACGGTGGGTTGTTATCGAACATCACCCAAACCCTCCAAGGGATTTCTGAGATCGGGGCGAATACCGATCAGACCATCTATTTCACCAACGTCACCACGGGCGTGAACGTGACCACGTCGAACATCGAGGTCGGTGGGTACTATTTCGGAGATGGACAATTCATGTCCAACGTCGCGAATTTGGTCATCCTTCAATCCAACGTGAGCATCGTCGAATCGGATCTTCGAAGTGATTTACAATCGAACGTCACCATCCTGAACCAAAACATCGCGAGCAACGTTTCGGATGTGCGAAGCGACCTGCAGTCCAACGTGACCATTCTCCGAACGGATCTTCAGAGTAACGTGGGCATTCTGAACCAAAACATCGCGAGCAACGTGTCGGACGTGCGAAGCGATCTCCAGAGTAACGTCACCATACTCAATCAAAACATCGCGAGTAACGTGTCGGACGTTCGGTCGGATCTGCAGTCGAACGTCGCCATCCTTCGAACCGATCTCCAGAGTAACGTGAGCATTCTGAACCAGAACATCGCCAGTAATGTGAGTGATTTAAGGACGGATGTACAGTCCAACGTCACCATCCTGAATCAAAACATCGCGAGCAACGTCTCCGACGTGCGAAGTGACTTACAATCCAACGTCACCATCCTGAACCAGAACATCGCGAGCAACGTCTCCGACGTGCGAAGCGATCTCCAGAGTAACGTCACCATCCTGAATCAAAACATCGCGAGCAACGTCTCCGACGTGCGAAGTGATCTCCAGAGTAACGTCACCATTCTTCGAACGGATCTCCAGAGTAACGTCACCATCTTGAACCAGAACATCGCCAGTAATGTGAGCGATTTAAGGACGGATGTGCAGTCCAACGTCACCATCTTGAATCAAAACATCGCCAGTAACGTGTCGGACGTGCGAAGCGACCTGCAGTCCAACGTCACCATCTTGAACCAAAACATCGCGAGTAACGTGTCGGACGTGCGAAGCGATCTGCAGTCCAACGTCTCCATTCTTCGAACGGATCTCCAGAGTAACGTGAGCATTCTCAATCAAAACATCGCGAGTAACGTCTCCGACGTGCGAAGCGACTTACAGTCCAACGTCACCATCCTGAACCAGAACATCGCGAGCAACGTCTCCGACCTTCGAAGCGACCTACAGTCCAACGTGACCATTCTTCGAACGGATCTCCAGAGTAACGTGACCATTCTGAACCAGAACATCGCCAGTAACGTGTCGGACGTGCGAAGCGACCTGCAATCCAACGTGACGATCTTGAACCAGAACATCGCGAGTAATGTGTCGGACGTGCGAAGCGATCTCCAGAGTAACGTCACCATCCTGAATCAAAACATCGCGAGTAACGTGTCCGACCTTCGAAGCGACTTACAGTCCAACGTGTCCATCCTTCGAACGGATCTCCAGAGCAACGTGAGCATTCTCAATCAAAACATCGCGAGTAACGTGTCGGACCTTCGAAGCGATCTACAGTCCAACGTCACCATCTTGAACCAAAACATCGCGAGCAACGTCTCCGACCTTCGAAGCGACCTACAGTCCAACGTGACCATCCTGAATCAAAACATCGCGAGCAACGTCGCCGATATCCGCGTGGACATCGCGTCCAACGTGTCCATCATCAACTCCAACGTCGATCTGAAAGCGGACATTCTCGATCCGACGTTCTCGAGTAACATCACCGTGAGCAATAATCTCATCATGAGCGATCTGACCTCGACTCGCGTGGTGTTCGTCGGCGCAGACAAACAACTCACGGACGCCGCGGCGCTGACCTTCGAGTCGAGCACGCTCACGGTGGACGGTGACGTGTCCGTGTCTGGTAATCTCACGGTCGAGGGTGCGGTCGTGCAGTTGAGCACGGTCAACACGATCGTCAACGACGCCCTCATTGAGATTGGGAACAACAACACGTCGGACACCTTGGATTTGGGGTGGATCATGAGCCGACCGAGCACCAGCGTCGCCGTCGGGTATCGGGGGGATGAATCCGAGTTGATGCTCGGTCACACGTTATCCGACCCTTCGTCCACGGATCTGGTCCCGGATGCGTCGAATGCGTTGACCGTGCACGTGTACGGAACACTCGAAGTGGACACCTCGATAGATGTCGGGGCGAACATCGCCATCTCCGACATCGCGTCCAACGTGATCGACGTCACCGGATCGGTCGCGGCATCGATGTTCCTGGGGGATGGACAATACCTGACAAACGTCGCAAACCTCGCGATCTTACAGTCGAATGTGAGCATTCTGAACCAAAACATCGCGTCAAACGTGTCCGACCTTCGAACCGATCTCCAGTCGAACGTCACCATCTTGAACCAAAACATCGCGAGCAACGTGTCTGACCTTCGAACCGACCTTCAGAGTAACGTCACCATCTTGAACCAAAACATCGCGAGCAACGTGTCTGACCTCCGAACCGATCTCCAGAGTAACGTGTCCATCTTGAACCAAAACATCGCGAGCAACGTGTCTGACCTTCGAACCGATCTCCAGTCGAACGTGACCATCTTGAACCAAAACATCGCGTCGAACGTGTCCGACCTTCGAACGGATCTCCAGTCGAACGTGTCCATTTTGAACCAAAATATCGCGAGCAACGTCTCCGACCTTCGAACCGATCTCCAGAGTAACGTCACCATCTTGAACCAAAACATCGCGAGCAACGTGTCCGACCTTCGAACGGATCTCCAGTCGAACGTGACCATTCTGAATCAAAACATCGCGAGCAACGTGTCCGACCTTCGAACGGATCTCCAGAGTAACGTATTGATCTTGAACCAAAACATAACCAGTAATGTCTCCGACCTTCGAGCGGACATCGCATCCAACGTCGCCTTCATCAACTCCAACGTCGACCTGAAGGCGAACATACTCGACCCGACGTTCTCGAGCAACGTCACGGTGAGCAACAACCTCGTCGTGTCCGATCTCACCGCCACTCGCGTGGTGTTCGTCGGCGCCGACAAACAACTCACGGATAGCTCGACGCTCATTTTCAACTCCGACACGCTCACGGTGGACGGGAACGTCGTCGTCGACGCGATCTCCATCGGACGACCGAGTGTCACGGGCTCCAACGTCTTGGACGTCAACGGGTCGGCGAACGCGCTCGTGTATTACGGGGACGGCGGTCTCTTGAGCAACATACGAACCGATTTCGAATCGGTCATCATCGAAGGCAACACCACGTCGAACGTCGTCGAATTCATGAACGCCACGACCGCGTTCATCACCGATCTCACCTCGAACGTGGTCATGAACATCAATCAACTGAATAACGTCACCATCACGACCGCCGAGCTCGTCGATCAGCAACAGCTGAGATATGACGCCGGGAACGGTCAGTGGGTGAACGAAAATTCGGATAACATGTTCATCAAGGTGTACAACGGCACGGGCAGTGAAATCGACAAGGGAAAGGTGTTGTACTTTTTCGACTCGCACAACACCAACGTGGCGAACGTCGCGCTCGCGAAAGCGGATTCGAGTGCGACGATGCCCGCGATAGGCATCGCGCGCGACGCGATCGCCTCGGGTACCGAAGGGTATGCGATCACGTATGGGAAAGTGAACGGATTGAACACGTTTGGATTCCAAGAGGGTGGGACCGTCTTCGTGTCCAACGTCGTCGCAGGTGGACTCTCGAACGTGAAACCGTACAGCACGATCGGTGTCGATCAAATTCAAAACGTTGGCATCTGTGTCAGAGCACATGGCAGTAACGGCGTCGTGTTCGTGACGGGCATCGGTCGTTCGAACGACATACCCAACGCGAACGTCGTGACGTCGAACGGTCAGTTGACTCACGTGTACGTGAACCAAACTGACAACGACATGAAAAAAATCGCCCCGACCAACCTCCTCACGAAATTACAGACCCTGACGCAAGTGGTCGACACAGGAAACGTCACGAGTAATGTCGTGCAATTCACGAACGCCACCACGGGTCTCGTGGCGACGTCGAACGTTCAAGCCGGTGCCTTTTACGGCGAAGGGTCGACGCTCAGTTTCACCTCCAACGTTTTCATCGAAGAAGGTTTAGTCGTGAACAAAAATTCAGTCGCCAGCAAACAATACGCGCACACGGGAAGCATGACGTTCTCCAACGTCGGCGTCACCTTCAGCACGAACGTCTTCAGTGCAAAAATCACCGCGCATCTGATACACGACGACGACGAGGTGAGCACCTTACAGATCGACTGTTGTGGTGGGTCGAAGAACGGCACCTCCGCGCACAATATCATCGCCGGGAAGGTGAACAAGTTCGGCGTGGCGACCAGCTACCCATGGAATCACGAAGTCGTGACCACGCCCACGCAAATCATCTGGGAACCCGAACAGACCGGACTCACGAATTACGATTACGACATTCACGTCGAACTCCTGTCCAGTCACCCTTCCGCGGGGGTGACTGAAATTACCGAGGCGGGAAGTGCGGTCAAATATTTCTCCTACTAGTATAGAACATGACGACGAATATCCAGTCATTCGCCGGTGACGTGGAGATTCCAGGAAATCTCCAGGTCAAGCGTTTGACCATCGAGGACGGTATCACCGCATTCGGGGCGAACAATACCGGACTGTCGAACGTCGGTTTGTTGTTGTCTCGTCAGGCAAACACCCCGAACGTGGCTGTGTATTACGATGAGACGACGAGCGAGCTGCGCATCGGGCACACGTTCAAGGGTGGGAACGACACGGTCATGGAAATCGATTCCGCCAACAACGTCACCATGAACGTCTTCGGAGATGTCGAATGTAACTTCATCCGCGCCGATGGAGGTTTGTTGTCGAACATCGTCTCCGATCTCCAATCCGTGACCACGTACGGCTCATCCACCGATCGCACCGTGACGCTCTCGAACGTCACCACGGGTCTCATCGTCGACTCCAACGTCGTCGTCGCCGGAAACATCACCGCCACGTCCTTCATCGGCGATGGTTCGCAATTGGATGGCATCGCCGCGAACTTTGAAGAAATCATCATCAACGGAAACGTCACGAGCAACACGGTGGAATTCAGGGATTCCGTCACCAGCCTCGTGACGACGGGTGCCGTGGGCATCTTAAACACCGCACCCGTTCACGACTTGTCCGTGGGCGCGAACCTCTACGTCGAAGAGTTGGGGAGTAACGTGTTGACCGTGGAAGGCAACGTCTCGGCACACAAAATGACCCTCGGGTCGATCGAAATCACCCCCGCGTACTCGCTGCAACAGGTGACCGGCGTCGGGAACTCCACCTCGCTCACCGTGCAATTCGCGAACACGTCCACCGCGTTCGTCACGACCGGCATGGCGGGCGTCGGCATCGCGCCACTGTCCTCCGACGTCGGCGTGTCCGGTTTGCACGTGGACGGACACATTCGTTTGGGTGGCGCCGCGGGCACGGACGAAAACCAAGATCTCTACGTGAAGAGCGCGGCACAACTTACATTCTTAGCGAACGATAGCGATCTTGACAATGCCTACGTCGGCGCTGCCGTGAGAGCGGGCGTGTCGAACGCATCGTTCATCAACGTTCTGGGCTCGGCGACCGACGCGAATTCACAACTCATAGCACTCGGGGTCAAAAATAGCGAAAAAATGCGCATAAGACACGATGGTAACGTCGGCATTGGGACGGTGAATCCGGGAACAAAATTACACGTGTACGAAGCGACCGACTCTCCCCCCGTGTTCCGATTAGAAGCGGCTGTGGCTTCTAGATCAGCGTACACCACGTATACAAATAGTGCTGATGGTAAAACGGCTTATTGCGGTATCGATGGCAATGGGTTATTCGGTCAGTCATATGGCGCATTCGCACTCGGTACGATCGACACACCGATCATATTTTCACCAAATTACTCGACCGGTGAAAAAATGCGCATCACGACCGGGGGCTATTTGGAATTTCCGGGGGCGGTGACGATCACGTCCGCCGCTGACCAACCCATGCGCATCGGGTACTTAGCGGGTGCGAACACCCAAGGGTCTCATGGTATCGCCCTCGGTCAGATCGCGGGTGCGAATGGACAAAACGCACATTCGATCGCCATCGGGTACGCCGCAGGTTGCAATGGACAGAATGTTTATAGCGTCGCCATCGGTTTGCAGGCGGGGGAATCCCAACAGGACTTCAGCGCCGTCGCCATCGGACACGACGCCGGGCGTTATGGTCAAAACACCGCGTCGACCGCCATCGGCGTAAACGCGGGACTTTGTGGACAGTCTTCGTATTCCGTCGCCGTCGGTGCGAACGCAGGGATGCTCAGTCAGGGACAGGACGCGGTCGCGGTCGGGAGCAACGCGGGGCGGCACGGACAGAATGTGTTTACCGTCGCCGTCGGTTCGAACGCCGGGAATTCCGGTCAGGCACATGACGCGGTCGCCGTCGGGAGCTCCGCGGGGTACGAGGGACAGAACGTGTACGCCGTCGCCATCGGGACCTCCGCGGGGCGCAGCTATCAGGGACCTTACAGCGTCGCCCTCGGCGTGAACGCCGGGAGTTCTGGTCAGGGACGGGACGCGGTCGGCGTAGGGAACGCCGCCGGGTACCTCGGACAGAATAATTATAGCGTCGCCATCGGAACCGGTGCTGCGTATAGTGCACAGTGTGCATCAGCCGTCGCGGTCGGTGTGAACGCTGGGGCTCTGAACCAAGGATCGTACACCGTGGCTGTTGGTAACTTGTCTGGATACTCGGGACAAAGCGATTACGGTGTCGCCATAGGACACCAAGCGGCGTCGTACGGTCAGTCCCCTGGTGCTATCGCCATGGGTGTCGATGCGGGATACAATCATCAAAATACGTACGCCACCGCCGTGGGGTCCGGCGCCGGTTCGGACGGTCAGCAGCAATTCGCCGTCGCCGTCGGCGTGAACGCGGGACGAATTCAGCAGAGTGATAGCGCCGTGGCGATCGGAAACACCACGGGGTACTGTCAACAAGGTGTGGCATCCATCGCGATCGGTGTGAACGCCGGAAACAGTGGGCAGCAGTCCCAGTGTGTCGCCATCGGTGACGCCGCGGCTAAATTTGGACAGAATGTCTACGCCGTCGCCATAGGTCTCGAGACCGCGCGTGACGGACAGGGTGAGGTCGCCGTCGCGATCGGTTCGAACGCCGGTGGACGACAACAGGGTGGGCGCGCGGTCGCCATCGGCGATTACGCGGGACATTCTACACAGAGTTCCTCCGCGGTCGCGATCGGGAACTCCGCCGGTCTGGACACCCAGGGGCTCAACTGTGTCGCCATCGGGTTAAACGCGGGTAGAAATTCACAGCAACAATTATCTGTCGCGGTCGGTGATGGCGCTGGTATGTCAAATCAATCACCAGAAGGCGTCGCCGTGGGATACATTGCGGGGCTCACGAGTCAGAGAACCGGAGCGACCGCAGTTGGTGCACACGCCGGGGAATCGAATCAACTCGATTACGCCGTCGCCGTCGGGTACAGCGCCGGTCAAAGTAACCAAAGCACATTAAGCGTCGCCATCGGTCCGGATGTCGGACAGGTCAGCCAAAACACCGTCGCGGTCGCCGTTGGCTACCAGTGTGCGCAGTACGGACAACAACAGGGATCGATCGCCATGGGATATCGCTCGGGTCGATCACAACAAGGAACCGCGTCCGTCGCGATCGGATATCAAGCGGGCGAATTTAATCAATATTTGTATTCGATTAGCATCGGTCACTGGGCAGGACACTGTTATCAAAACGCCTATAGCGTCGCCATGGGATACAGTGCCGGTGATATTGGACAACATTATGGCGCGGTCGCCATAGGACAATCTGCCGGATACGTCGGACAACAATCGCACGGCGTCGCGATCGGGTGGCAGTGTGGCAATGATCAACAGGGGAGTTACAGCGTCGCCATAGGTACGAACTCCGCACTGAGCAGCCAGAGTGCTCATGCCGTTGCCATAGGTCACGACGCCGGCAGATCATCCCAAGAATCTGAAACGGTCGCCATTGGTCGCGAAGCGGGATATCTTAACCAGAAATCTCGATCCATCGCGATTGGACGACTTGCCGGAAGGTCACATCAAGGGTCGCGCGACCACGTCGGCGGCGTCGGCGTCGGCGAAGCGATCGCCATAGGCACGAACGCAGGTATGTGTTCTCAAGGGGACTTTAATGTCGCCATCGGTCCGGATGTCGGACAGGTCAGCCAAAACACCGTCGCGGTCGCCGTTGGCTAC
>Ga0181607_10000401_pt1 | contig 37119 bp, 29 predicted proteins | sample 041ome_9_FD_132420 | JGI IMG/M metagenome (GOLD analysis project Ga0181607, IMG submission 132420) | Coastal salt marsh microbial communities from the Groves Creek Marsh, Skidaway Island, Georgia - 041413US metaG (megahit assembly) | ecosystem: Environmental > Aquatic > Marine > Intertidal zone...
GGCGTGAGCAAGGCTTCACCATCATGGAGGTCACGATGACGACCTTCATCATGGCCTTCGGCATCGCGACCTCGATCCTCGGCATGCAGTCCGGCCTGCGCACCCTCGACGTGGCCCGCAACACCACGCTCGCCTCGCAGGTGCTGCAAAGCGAGATGGAGCGGCTGCGGCTGATGGACTGGACCGACATCGCCGCGCTGACCGGCACGTCGACAGTCGACCTATCGACCGTGTTCACCAGCGATCCGACGATCGCCGCCCGCTTCACCCTCACCCGCACGGTCAGCGACGTGACCGGCAAGGTCGGCGAGATGAAGGAAATCCTGCTGCAGGTTTCCTGGACGACGTTGGACAGCCGCACCCTGCAGCGCAGCTTCCGCACCTACTACGCCAAGGATGGACTATATGACTACTACTACACTCTCGCCCGCTCGTAGTGCCCGCGGCATGACGCTGGTCGAGGTAATGGTCTCGACCACCCTGGCCGGATTCATTCTTGCCGGGGTCATCAGCACCTTTCTCTTCATCGGCCGCAGCGGCGCCAACATCGCCAACTACGCCGACATGGAGGGCGAAGCCCGTGTTGCCCTCGAGGAATTCGCCCAGGACACCCGCCAGGCCAGCGACCTGGACTGGCTTTCCTCCAGCAGCATCCAGCTCACTGTGTCGGGCACCACCATCACCTACACCTACAGCAGCGGCGCGGGCACCTTCACCCGCACGGTGGGCGGCACTTCGACGGTCCTCCTCGAGGGCATCTCCAGCTTCGCCTACGGAGGCTACATGATCACCGGAGCCACCGTCGATCTGACTGATCTGACCACCGCCGCCAAACGCGATGCCGCCAGTGCGGTCACCAAGCAGGTGCAGATCTACCTCAAGGCCAGCCGCACCAGCAACACCGTGACCACCGCGACCAACACCGTGCTCTCGGCCCGGTTCATTCTCCGCAACAAGCGCGTCTCCGCATGAAAACGACCTTCGCCGCCGCCCAGCGCGGCTCCCTCATGATCGTGGCGATGATCTTCTCGCTCATCATCGCCATCTCGCTGTCCAGCTACCTGAGCCTCGGCATGTCGAACCTGCGCATCTCCAACCGCGCGTTCTACGCCAACGCCGCCATCAACCTGGCCGAGACCGGCCTTGAGCAGGCCATGTGGTCGGTCAACAAGGCCGTCGATGGCGACGCCAACGCCTGGACCGGCTGGACCATTTCCGGCAGCCACGCCTGGCGCAACTTCACCGGCTTCTCCTTCGACGCCAACTCCACCGGCAACGTCCGCGTGTATGTGCGCAACTACACCCTCAGCGTCGCCCCTGTCATCATCGCACGGTCCACCATCACCCCGTTCACCGGCGCTCCGATCGAAAAATGGATCCGGGTGGCCCTGGAAAAACGCTCCCTCTTCGCCAACGGTCTGGTGGCGAAGGATACGCTCACCTTCAGCGGTGGCAACGCGTCAGTTGACAGCTATGATTCGCGGCTCGGCGGCTACAACGCCTCGCTCGGCGGCGGAAATTTCAACCGCTACGACCGGGGCAGCGCCGGCAGCGCCTCGGTCGACGTGAACAGCTTCACCCTGAGCAACTCCGACATCTTCGGTTACGTGTCGATCGGCACCTCCGATTACAGCGGCCTCGATGTCGGCCCCAACGGCATCGTCGGTGACTTCGGCGCGTCGGCCGGCACCATCGACTACTCACGCGTGACCACCGACTTCACCGCCAATTTCGAGGACGCGGTCGAGCCGGCCACCGCGGGCACGACCATCGCCGCCATCGGCGGGGCGTTCATCCTGCCCCGGGGCATCGATTCACCCGCGGCCGACGGCACCTATTACTACGACATTCCCAATATCTCGCTCAGCGGCAACATCTCCAATGTGCTGACGATCACCCCCGGTCAGGACGTGGTGGTCCGCATCACGGACAGTGCCGGCACCGGCGTAAGTGTGGGCGGCAACGCTTCCATCAGCGTCGGGGTGGGCGCGACCTTGGGCATTTATTGCGACATCGACGTGTCCATTGGCGGCAATGGCATCGCGAACTCCAACGATCCGGCCAGCTTCCAGTTCTGGAGCACCAAGGTCGCCGGCTCTGCCGGCACCCAAACCGTCTCCATCAGAGGCAACGGCCAGCTCAACGCCGTGGTGTATGCGCCCAACGCCGACGTCACCATGAACGGCGGCGGCGCCCACGGACAAGTCTCGGGTGCGGTCGTGGCCGACAACATCACCGTCACCGGCGGCAGCGAGTTCCACTACGACGAAGCCCTCTCCGACATGACCGACGGCAATCCCTTTGGCATCTCGACCTGGAACGAACTCACCACCGCCGCGGCGCGGTCGCTTTACACGGCGTATCTGAGTTTCTGATGGCATTGCCGGTCGCCGCCTCACGTTGATGCCGGGGCGGCGGTCTTGGTCCTGGAGCGTATAAGCCGGATTCTGTCGGGTCGGCGCCTCACGGCCCCGCCCCTGATTGCCATTTCTCTCAAGCCCGTCTGTTGCCAGGCGAACCCGCCCGCCGCAGCTCCGGCGCCGAAGCGCCGAGGCGTAGACGGATGCGACATACCCGCGACCATCGGCCGGGCCGGCCGGTCGCCTATTTTGCCTTGCACCGGAAGGGGTTTTTCGTGCCGCCGCCATTGCTGCCGGCGCGGTGGGCTCTTACCCCACCTTTTCACCCTTACCCCGGGCGAACCCGGGGCGGTATATTCTCTGTGACACTGTCCGTCGACGCGCCTTGACGCGCGCCGCCCGTGCTCGCGGTGAAGCTCGCACGGCATCCTGCCCGGTGGTGTCCGGACTTTCCTCTCCTGTCGGTGGCCGGCGCAGCGTTACCTGCGCCTTGGGATCAAAGAACAGGAGCGGCAATCCCGCCCCAGGACCAAGACCGCCGCCTCACGGCGACGGATCGGCGAACCTCCGCGATCGTCGCGCCGAAGGCAAGCTCACCGTCAGGGGCGCCCGGCCGGCCGGTCGCTCAGGTGTCCCAGTAAAGGATGCGCCCGCACTGGTCGCACCGGGCGAGCTCCTCGCCCTTGCGCGCCAGGCCTTCGACTTCGCCGGAAACGCGCAGGTGACACCCCCCGCACTTGCCGCCCACGCTCGGGACGCAGACGGGCAGGTGGCGCTCGGCAATCCGATCGTAGAGCCGCAGCGCCGGCACGCCCACAGGCTCGCGGGCCGCATCGAAGGCGCTGTTGGCGGTGGCGAGCTCGGCTTCGAGGTTCGTCTTGCGCTCCTCCAGGGTGGCGATGCGGGCCTCGTGGCCGGCGATGTTCTCCTTCAGCTCGCGCTCGGCCTGAGCAAAGCGCTCCTTGGCGCCGTCGATGGCGTAGAGCACCTCCAATTCGCGGCCCTCCAACTCGCTGATCGTGGCCTCCATGCTCTCGATCTCGTGGCCGAGCGCCTGGTATTCGTCGTTCTTCTTCACCAGCGACTGCTGGGTGCGGTACTTGGCGAGTTTGTCCTCCGCGCTGCCGATCTCGGTCTCGAGCAGTTTCTTCTTGGCCTCAAAGTCCCGCAGCTCGCTCTTGGCGGCCTCGATCGCCGCCTGTTCGGCCGCGATCCGGGCCTTCACCTTGTCAATCTCGCCCGGCACCGAGGCCAACTGGGCATCGAGCGCCCGCCGGGCCTGATCGCGATCTTGCAGGATGAGAAGGGATTCGATGGCGGGATGACGCATGATGGAGCAACTCGGGGAGGATCAGATGTAATACATTTCGTCGGTGTTGGGCTGGGCGAGCTGGTCGAGGGTGCATTCGCGGCACTTGGCCTCCAGCTCCGCGCGAATCTCGCGCCACACCGCGTCGACCCGGGCCCCGCAGGCCCCCTCGCCCGAGGCGTTCAGCGCGAGCACATCGCCTTCGATCAGCTTCACGATTTCATAAAGGGTGATCTGCGCCGGCTGCCGGGCCAGCGCATAGCCGCCCTGCTTGCCGCGCCGGCTCGTGATCAGGCCGCCGTTGCGCAATTCCGACAGGATTTGGACCAGGTAATTGGCCGGCACCGCCTCGATCTGCGCCAACTCCTCGATGTGGGCCAGTTCGTCCGTCCCATAGCGTCGTGCCAATTGGGCCAGGACCCGGCAGGCATAGTCGACTTTGACGGATAACTTCACTCGGGCGCGCACGTTAAAACGCCATCTTGGGTGAGCAACCTAAAATACCAGAAACCTGGCGGTGCAGAAACGTTACGGGAGGGAAAATTTCGGTTGTGACCCCCCCTGAATTAAGATGCGATTTTACCCTTTAATCCCACTACGTTTCTCTGCTGCATGTCCGACCCTATCGACCCGGTTCCTTCCGACGAAAATCCCTCCATCACCGCCTCCTACGACGCCTCCAAACTCGGCAAGCTCGAAGGCCTCGAAGCGGTCCGGAAAAAGCCCGGCATGTATATCGGTGGCACCGATGAACGGGCGCTCCATCACTGCGTTTCGGAGGTCCTCGACAATTCCGTCGACGAACACCTCGCCGGGCACTGCCGGAAGATCGACGTCGCCATCCATGTCGACGGCTCGATCTCCATCCGCGACGACGGCCGGGGCATCCCGGTCGACATCCACCCGCAATACGGCATCCCCGGCGTCGAGATGGTGCTCACCACCCTCCACTCCGGCGGCAAATACGGCCAGGGCGGTTATAAATTCTCCGGCGGCACCCACGGCGTCGGCGCCAAGTGCGTCAACGCCGTCTCCGAATGGTTCGAGGTGGAGGTCTCGCGCGACAGCTCGGTCCACCACATGAAGTTCGAGCGCGGCAAGACCGTCCAGCCGCTCAGCGTCATCGGCAAGGCCCGGGACACCGGCACCTACATCACCTTCAAACCCGACCCGGAGATCTTCCGCGAAACCACCGTCTTCGTCGCCGACCGCATCGCCCAGCGGCTGCGCGAGCTTGCCTTCCTCAACTCCGGGCTCGAGATCAACTTCGTCGACGAGCGTCCGGCCACCCCCAAGCCCGAGGCCTACCTCTACAAGGACGGCGTGGTCGAATTCGTCCGCCAACTCAACGCGGGCAAACAGGCCCTGCATCCCGACCCGGTCCGCCTCGTGCGCAAGGCCGATCTCGCGATCGATGACAAGCCCGCCGAGGTCCACGTCGAGGTCGTCCTGCAATACAACGATTCCTTCAACGACCAGGTGCTCTGCTACACCAACACCGTCCACAACCCGGACGGCGGCACCCACCTCTCCGGCTTCCGCAGCGCCCTCACCCGCGCCATCAACCAGTTCTCCCGCGCCAACAAGCTGCTCAAGGACAAGGACCCGCAGATCACCGGCGACGACGTGCGCGAGGGCCTCGCCGCCGTCATCTCGATCAAGCACAGCGACCCGAAGTTCGAATCGCAGACCAAGGTCAAGCTGCTCTCCCCCGAGGTCGAGTCCATCGTCGGCTCCGCGGCCTACGAGGGGCTGATGCAGTATTTCGAGACCAATCCCGGCGTGGCCAAGCGCCTCGTCGACAAGTCCCTCAACGCCGCCCGCGCCCGCGAGGCGGCCCGCAAGGCCCGCGAGACCATCCGCAAGGGCGCCCTTTCCGGCGGCGGTCTGCCCGGCAAGCTGGCCGACTGCTCCTCCCGCGACCCCAAGGAGTCCGAACTCTACATCGTCGAGGGTGACTCCGCCGGCGGCTCCGCCAAGCAGGGCCGCGACCGCCGTTACCAGGCCATCCTGCCCCTCCGCGGCAAGCTCATAAACTCCGAGAAGGCCCGGCTCGACAAGGTGCTCTCCAACGAGGAAATCCGCACCCTCATCACCGCCATCGGCACCGGCATCGGCATCAATGACAGCGATACCGATACCCACGGCTTTAACATCGAGAAGGCCCGCTACCACCGGATCATCATCATGACCGATGCCGACGTGGACGGCTCGCACATCCGCACCCTGCTGCTGACCTTCCTCTACCGCCAGATGAAGGGCCTGATCGAGCGTGGCTACGTCTACATCGCCCAGCCGCCCCTCTACAAAATCAAGCGCAAGCGCCGCGAGCAGTACGTCGACAACGACGAACAGCTCAACCGCATCCTCCTGGAGCTCGGCTCGGAGGACGTCACCCTCACCCGCCTGCGCGACAACCACCTCTTCGCCGCCGAGCAGATCGACCGCATCGTCGAGCACCTCGCCGCACTGGAGAAACTCGGCACCGGCGTCACCCGCTACGGCGCGTCGCTCACCGAGTATCTGGACCAGCACGACAAGGACACCCTGGCCCTCCCCCGCTACATCGCCCGCATCCGCGAGGGCAACAAGGAGAGCCACGAGTTCCTGCGCGACGAACACGCCCGCGCGGAGTTTAACCGCAACCAGGGCCTCGACGCCGACGCCGACGATGAACCCGCCGGCGGCGAGACCGACGCCACTCCTGCGACCGCCGCGACCACCGGTCTCTCCGGCAAGTCCGGCGCCCTGACCCGCCGCGTCACCCTGCACGAAATCTTCGAGTCCACCGAGATGACCAAGATCCTGCAGGCCATCCGCGGTACCGGCTTGGAGATCAACCGCTTCCATCCCACCGAGGAGCCGCGCTACGTCGTAATCGAGAACCCCGGCCAGAAGAGCGAGGCCACGACCGAGCTCCACGCTCCCCTGGGGATCCTCAATCACATCCGCGCCCTCGGCCGGAAGGGCCTGACCATCCAGCGCTACAAGGGGTTGGGCGAAATGAACCCCAAGCAGCTCTTCGAGACCACGATGGACCCGGACAAGCGCCGCCTGCTCAAGGTCAACATCGCCGACGCCGCCAAGGCCGACGCCCTGTTCACCCTGCTGATGGGCGACGAAGTCCCGCCACGCCGCCAATTCATCGAGGACAACGCCCTCAACGTCTCCTATCTGGACGTTTGATCCCCGGCGCCCCTGCCGCTGTTCAGCCCATTTTAGTCACTTTTCCCTTCGTATTCCGTGTTCACCGCCAACGAAAAACTCTCCACGGCCAACATCACCGACATCATGCAGACGGCCTACATCGATTATTCGATGTCGGTCATTGTCTCGCGCGCCCTGCCCGACGCCCGCGACGGCCTGAAGCCCGTCCAGCGCCGCGTCATCTACGCGATGATGCGCGAGGGCCTGCTCCACAACCGCGCCTTCGACAAATGCGGTGGCGTGGTCGGCGAAGTGCTCAAGAACTATCACCCGCACGGTGACGCCTCGATCTACGACACCCTCGTGCGCCTCGCCCAGCCGTGGGTCATGCGCTACCCGATGGTCGACCCGCAGGGCAACTTCGGCTCGGTCGACGGCGACCCGCCCGCCGCCTTCCGCTACACCGAGTGCCGCCTGACCGCCCTGGGCGAGACCCTGCTCGCCGACATCGAGGAGGAGACGGTCGACTTCGGCCCTAACTACAAGGAGTCGACCACCGAGCCTCTCGTCCTGCCCTCCGCCCTGCCCAACCTGCTGATGAACGGCTCGACCGGCATCGCCGTCGGCATGGCGACCAACATTCCGCCGCACAACCTCGACGAGCTCATCGCCGCCATCTGCGCCATCATCGACCGGCCCGACATCACGCTCGATGAGGTCTGCGGCTACATCCAGGGCCCCGATTTCCCGACCGGTGGCGTCATTGTCGGCACCGCCGGCATCGATTCCTACCTGCGCACCGGCAAGGGCATCGTCCGCATGCGCGGCAAGGCCCACACCGAGGAAATGTCGTCCGGGGGCGAGCAGATCATCATCACCGAGATCCCCTATAACGTGAACCGCGCGAACCTCGTCACGCGCATCGCCGAGCTCGTCTCGGAAAAGGCGATCGAGGGCATCCGCGACCTGCGCGACGAGTCCGACGAGAACACCCGCATCGTCATCGAGCTCAAGCGCGGCGAACAGGCCGAGCCCATCCTCAACCAGCTCTACAAGAAGACGGCGCTGGAGTCGTCATTCGGCGTCACCCTGCTGGCCCTCGACCAGAAGCGGCCGAAGCAGATGAACATCCGCGAACTGCTCGACTGCTACATCGAGCACCGCCGCGAGGTCATCACCCGCCGCACCCAGTTCCGCCTGCGCAAGGCCGAGGAACGCGCCCACATCCTCGAGGGCTACAAGATCGCCCTCGATAACCTTGACGACTTCGTCCGCATCATCCGCGCCTCCGCCAACCGGCAGGAGGCCAAGGAGAAGTTGATGGCGAAGTATCCGCTCTCCGAGCGCCAGACCGACGCCATCCTCGAGCTGCGCCTCTACCAGCTCACGGGCCTCGAGCGCGACAAGATCGAGGAGGAATACGCCCAACTCCTCCGCCTCATCGAGGAATTGAAGGCCATCCTCGAGTCCGAGCGCCGCCTCCTCGACGTCATCAAGGATGAGCTTCTCGCCGCCGGCGGCAAATTCGCCTCCGCCCGCAAATCCGAGATCGTGCCGGACATGGGCGACTTCCGCATGGAGGACGTCATCCCCAACGAGGGCATGGTCATCACCATCTCCCACGCCGGCTTCATCAAGCGCACCCGCGTCGCCGAATACCGCTCCCAGAAGCGCGGTGGCAAGGGGGTCATCGGCACCGACACCTACGACGACGATTTCGTGGAGCACCTCTTCACCGCGCAGACCCACGACTACATCCTCTTCATCACCAGCGACGGCCAGTGCCTCGCCCGCAAGGTCTACCAGATCCCCGAGGGCGCCCGCACCGCCAAGGGCAAGTCGGTGAAATCCTTCCTCTCGCTCGACGAGGGCGAGAAGGTCGCTGCCATGCTCACCACGTCGGACTTCGACGAGGAGCACTTCCTCGTCATGGCCACGCGCGGCGGGCAGATCAAGAAGACCGCTCTTGCCGCTTACACCAACGCCACCCGCGACTCCGGCATCATCGGCATCAACCTCGCCGAAGATGACGCCGTCATCGGCTGCGTGCTGACCAACGGTGCCAACGAGATCATCCTGGTGTCCCATTCCGGGCTCGCCGTGCGCTTCCGCGAACAGAGCGAGGCGGGCGAGGTGCTCTTCCGTGCCACCGGCCGGGCCACCGGCGGCGTCACCGGCATGCGCTTCAAGCGCGATGGCGACTTCCTGCAGGCCATCGAGGTCGTCAACCACGAGGCCAAGTTCCTCGTCGCCAGCGAAGCCGGCCTCGGCGTGCGCACCCGGTTCGAGGACTACCGCCTCATCAACCGCGGCGGCACCGGCGTCACCGCCATCGACCTGCCCAAGGACGGTTCGGTGACCCTCGTCGGGGCGCTCGGCGTGAAGGACGGCGACGAAATCATGTTGCTGACTTCCAAGGGCCAGAGCGTTCGCTGCCCCATCAACACCGTGCGCGAGACCAACCGCGGCGCCAAGGGCGTGAAACTGCTCACCCTCGCCGACGGCGACTCCCTGCTCTCCATCGCCAAGGTGGTCGAGTCCGAGGAGGAGCTCGATGCCGCCGCGATCGCGGAAGGCGCCGGCGAGGCCACCGATGAGACCGCTCCGCCGGAGACACCGCCCGCTGAAGGCGACACTGGCACCGAGAACGACGGGGCCTGAGGCCGCGTTACGGGGTCATCATCGGGTTGCCGTTCACGGACAGCACCCCGCCTTCGTAGGTGATCGCGACGGTATAGGCGTCCCCGGCATCAACCAGCATGCCTTGGGCTACCATGCCGGCGAGCATGCCGGCCACCTGGTCGGTGCCGACCTGACCGCCCGTCATGCGACCCAGCTGCATCGCCGCCAGATTGGTGGCCAGCGGCTTGGCCGCGGAGACATCAGCCGAGACCATGAAATAGGTCCGCCAGAAAGCCGGGTCGGCATAGTTGGGCTCGACCGCCGCATCCGGATTGGTGCTGAGGTGGATCGTCGCCGCAAACGGTTCGCCTTCGACGAGAAACTTGATCGGAGCCAGATCCAGGGAGGGGTGGTTGCGGAATAGCTGCTCCAACTCCGGCGTGAGCAGAGCCAGCGCCTGGGATTGATCCTCCAGTTGCTGGAGGGACTGCATCCGCTGGGAGAAGGCCTGCACGGCCGGCAGGTCAAAGCCGTTCATCGCCAGATGCAGGCTCACCTCGCTCACCGCCGGGCTGTTGGGCAGCTGCATCGCGGCCACCCCGTAATCGGCCGTGATCAGCATGGTCTCACCATCGGCCGCTAGCTTCACGTCACTGGCAAAGGTCACGGCATCGAGGGAGAAGACCTCCCGTCCCTCCGCCATGCCGCTGGCCCGGTCGAAACCCATCCGGGTCGTACCGATGCCCACCGAGGGGGCGACGAGCGTGTAGTCGAATTCGCCGGTGATGCCATCGATCCCGAATTCAACCTCCTCCGTGCCAAACGTCATGGCCGGCGCCTCAAAGCTGGCCGCAAAGCGATTGCCCTGCACGCGGCCTCGCAGGTGGGCCGGCTCCGATTGAAACGTGAACATCCCGCCGTCGCCCGTATCCAGTGCCACGACCTCGAGGGAAAAATCGACGGTCCCGTCCAGCCCGGCCACGGCGTTGAGGGTCAGCCAACCGTCCCCGGCATCAAGCGCCAGGGCGAGCAGGCGGTTGCTGGGACTCTCCGCATCCGGCTGCGCCTCGTAGGCCGCCCACCCCAGCTGCGGTCCGCCCTGCATGAGCAGCGGTCCGTGATGTACCGCCAGCTGCAGCGTGAGCGGCCGGCGCAACACCTCCGCATCCATCCCTGCATTCTGCAGGCCCTGCAATTGGGCGATGTAGGCGTCAGTCAGGGTCAGTTCAAGCTGGGCGTTGCTGTCGAACCACCCGCGCTCGTAACCCACCAGCCGGGCCTGCAGGGTGGAGGCCGCGGCCGTGTTGAAACCGACCAGGCCGCCTTCAAACCGGGTCTTGGCCACGCCACCCACAATGAAGGGAGCCACCAGGGCCAGGCCCAACAGGACGAACAGAAAGGGGAGCGCTTTTTTCACGGTAGCAGGGGGTTAAAGGGGGAAGCAGTTGAAGCCGGGGCGCGAAAAACACCAAGCCCCCAGACCGGCCCCGAGTCAAAGCGTTCCGCCCCGCCCAGTTTCCCGCGCCCGACGGTTGACTCGTACCGGACGCTGTGACCAAGTCTCCTCCCCTTCGACATCGTGAACCACGAACCTGAAGATTCCGAACCTATGCCTTCGCGACCGGACCGGCGGTAGCGTGGTTTTCCGTGGCGGGATTCCATGACAACAGCGGGTCCGGTGGCACCGCAACCCCCTCTCCCGTCATGGCAGTCCGATTTTCCGATCTGTTGGATCCCACGCGCATTGAACTCAATGTGCGGAGCGGCCGGCGCACGGCCGCCCTGAGCCAGGTGGCCGGCCAGCTCGAGACCCACCCGGCGATGCGCAACTACCGCGGCTTCTACCAGGAGCTGCTGGCCCGCGAACGGGTCGACTCGACCTGCCTCGGCAACGAGGTCGCCCTGCCGCACGCCCGCACCGACAACGTCGAGACCACCATCGCCGCCGTCGGCCGCCACGATTCCGGGGTCTACTTCGAACGCGCCGGCCAGAACGTCCGCCTGATGTTCGTCCTCGCCACCCCCAAGCACAGCGCCAGTGACTACCTCCAGGTGGTCAGCGCGCTCTGTCGTCTGCTCAAATCGCCCCGCAACCGCGAGGCCCTGCTCACCGCGGCTACGCCCGACGCGTTTGTCGCCGCCGTGCGCGCCGCCGAGGACGCCGCCGGCGCCTGAAAGCATTGCGGCGACCGCGGCGGCACTTGCCACCCCCCCGCCTCCCCTCAACATCACTCCGGCCATGATTCATTCGTTCGTGTTCAGCGAAGGCAAAGTCGTCGGCACCGATCTGGAGATCGATGCCCTGCGGCTCGTGCGCGCCGACAAGGGCCTGGTGGTGTGGGTCGACCTCAGCGATCCCACCCCGGACGAGATCAAGGACATCCTGGAGGGCGTGTTCGCCTTCCACCCCCTCGCCATCGAGGACTGCGTCACGCCCAGCGACCTGCCCAAGCTCGAGGACTACGACGACTACGTCTTCCTCGTGATGCACGCGGTCGACTTCACCCGCACCGAGAAGTTCACCACCACCGAGCTCGACCTGTTCCTCGGCCGCAACTTCATCGTCACCTACCGTAAGTCCGAACTGCGCGTCCTCGACAACGTGATGGAGCGCTGCCGCAAGGCGACCGGCTCCTTCGCCAAGGCCCCCGACCGCATCGCCTATTACGTGCTCGATGCCATCGTCGACCTCTACCAGCCGGTCACGGACGAGTTTCGCGAGGAATTGGAGGAGATCGAGGAACACCTGCTGTCGCCGGAGCAAACCGACCTGATCCCCCACCTCCTGGAAACCCGCGGTGAACTGTCCCATCTGCGCCGCATCATCGCTCCGCAGCGCGACGTCATCAACCGCCTGGCCCACGGCGAATCGAAGCTCATCCGCCCCGTGCTGCTGCCGTATTTCCGCGACCTGCGCGACAACCTCGTGCGGATCAACGAACGGGCCATCGCGTACTCCGATCAACTGCTGATCTCCTTCGACCTGTTCCTTTCCAAGTCCGGCTTTCAGGCCAACGAAGGCATCAAGGTCCTGACCGCCCTCACGGCCATGACCCTGCCGGCGATGGTCGTCGGCACCTGGTTCGGCATGAACTTCCGGAATATGCCCGAACTGCACAACGTCGCCGGCTACCCCGTCGTCCTCGGTCTCACCCTCACCCTCACCGGCATCATCTGGTGGTGGTGCAAGAAGCGACGGTGGATCTGACGCGGGCGAAGCTCGCTGAATTCGACCAAAAAAAGAGGGCATTAATTTATTATCCGTCTCCCCTAATCATCCCGTGCGCCGCTGACCTGCATTCACTTCCCACCCTTCGCTCCTAGTGGTCACCACCCTCGTCTATCGCAACAACCGCCTCGCCGTGGAGAATCCGCCCACGAGCATGTTGGCGTCGTTGCGCGAGGAACCGGGCGTCATGATGTGGATCGACCTGCAGGATCCGTCCGAGAAGCATGTGAAGCGGATCATGGAGGAGCTGTTCCAGTTCCACCCGCTGGTCATCGAGGACTGCGCGACCGACAGCCCCTTCCCCAAACTGGAGGCCTACGACGACTACCTGCACCTTGTCATGCACGCGGTCGACTACTCCAAGACCGACAAGTTCACCACGACCGAACTCGACCTGATCCTGGGCAAGAACTTCCTGGTCACCTTCCACCGCCAGCCCCTGCGCCCCATTCAGGCCGCCCTCGACCGCTACGTGCGCAGTCCGAACCACCCGGTGCGCGGACCCGACCGTCTCGCCCACACCATTCTCGACTACATGGTGGACGCCTACCAGCCCGCGTTGGCCGAACTCCGTCAGGAGCTTGAGGACATCGAGTTCGAGGCGCTGCGCGAAGGCATCGCCGAAGAACTGTTCCCCCGCGTGCTTACTCTGCGCAAGGAACTCAGCCTGCTGCGTCAGATCGTGCGCCCGCAACGGCAGACCGTCGTGGAACTGGCCCAGGGCAAGACGCGCTTCATTCGCAAGACCATCCAACCCTACCTGCGCGACCTCGGCGACGACCTCATCCGCATCGAGAGCCAGGCGGCAAGTTGGTCGGACCAATTGATTCTGTCCTTTCGCGTCTTTCTCAACAAATCCAGCCACGAGGCCGGCGAGGGCATCCGCGTGCTCACCTCCCTCACCGCCCTGAGCATTCCGCCCCTGCTGATCGGCGGGTGGTTCGGGATGAATTTCGAACACATGGACATCCTCGGCCAGGGCTGGGCCTACCCCGCCACCCTGGGCGTCACCCTCCTGGCGACCATCGGCATGGCCGCCTTCATCCGCCGGCGCGGCTGGCTGTAGCCGGCGTGAAACCTCCGGCGTCGTTCCAGGCGAAGCTGTTTCGGTACCCGGGCAGTGGCGCTTGGCATTTCGTGACGGTCTCGCCGGCCCATTACCCGGACGACTACGGCGCCTGGGGCCGTTCTCCCGCGCAGGCGACCGTTGACGGCCGTCGGTGGGCCACGTCGGTGTGGCGGGGCAAGGACGGGCGCGTCCTCCTGCCTGTGCCCAAGCAGATCCGGGCCGGCAAGGGCGACGGCGACCGGGTGACGGTGCGGCTCACCTACCCGGCCGCGCCGAAGCTGCGCGGCTGATGCCGCTCACCTCCCGCGAATCTTCGCCGCCTCAACCTCGAGCCGGCTGACCAGTTCGTCCATCTGGTCCACCACGGCCTGGATCGTGGCCGGCTGGGCCAGATCAACCCCGGCCTTGCGCAACTGGTCCATCGGGTGGTCGTTGCCGCCGCTGCGCAGCAGTTCGAGATAGCGCGCGCGGGCCGCAGCCTGGTCCGCCTCGGAACCGGTCGTCATGTCATGGAACAGCTTGGCCGAGGAGGCAAAGCAGGTCGCGTATTGATAGACATAATACGGCGAATTGAAGAAGTGCGGGATGCGGGCCCAAGTGTAGCGGTAGAGTTCGTCGAGGTCGACAGCGTCGCCGTAGTATTCCTGCAGCCGGGAAAAATAGATCTCCGACAGCGAGTCGGGTGTGATGGGCTGGCCCTGCTCGACACGTTGGTGGGCCTGCCACTCGTAATCGGCGAACAGCACCTGGGTGTAGAAGGTGCCCACGATGTCGTCGATCGCCTGCTGCAGGAGCAGGAAGCGCTCCTGCGGGTCCTCGGTGCGGCTGAGCAGCAGCTCGAGCAGAAAGCGCTCGTTGGTGGTCGACGCCACCTCGGCCACGAAGATCGTGTAACTGGCGGTCGCGAAGGGCTGCGTCTCGTAGGACAGCAGCGTGTGCATGGCGTGGCCGGCCTCGTGCGCGAAGGTGAACACCGCGTCCATGGTGTCATTGTAGTTCATCAGCATGTAGGTGCCGACGCCGTAGACCCCCGCGTTGTAGGCTCCGCTGCGCTTGCCGTCGTTTTCGTAGACGTCGAGCCAGCGACCATTGAGCAGGTCGGCCATCTTGGCCTGGTAGAGCTCCCCCAGCGGGGCGACGGATTCGAGCACGGTCGCCTTCATCCCGTCGTAATCGTAGGTCGCGTCATCATCGAAGAGCGGCAGCGAGCCGTCGTAGAGATGGTAATCGTCGAGCCCGAGGATGTCGCGGCGCAGCTGGAAGTAACGGCGCAGCGGGGCGGCGCCGCTGCGCACGGTCTCGACCAAATTGCGGTAGACCGCCTCCGGCACGTGGTTGCCGTCGAGCGCGGCGGCCAGCGTGGTGGGATAGCCCCGGGCCTGGGCCTGAAACCAGTCGCGCTGGAGGATGCCGTTGTAGATCGCGGCGTAGGTGTTCTTGTTTTTCTCGTAGGTCTGGTAGTGCCCCTGGAAGGCGGCTCGGCGATCGGCCTGATTCCGCACCGTCTGCAGTACACGGGAGTAACCGCCGTAGGTCAGCTTCACCGCTTCACCGTCCGACAGGGTGATGTCCGGGAAATCAATGTCGGAGGTGCTGAGTTCCTGGTAGATCGAGCGGGGCGTGGAGTTGAACTGGGAGGAAAACGACATCAGCCGCTCGCCCTTTTCATCGAGGACGTGCTCGGCCTGCCGAAAGGCTTCGGCGATGGGGAATTTGTAAGGGGCCAGGCGGGGCTCGGCATTGAGCCATTGGCCCACGGTGAGCTCGCCCACCGCCAGCAGCTCCGGGGTGAACCACGAAGTCGCGGTCCCGAGCTTGGCGAAGAGGGCGTTGACGCGCTGGAAGCGGCCGGAGATGTCGGTGTTGCGGGTGTCGACGTCGCGCTGCAGCTGCGGGTAGCGGTAGAGCTTGAACTGCAGTTTGCCGATTTCATCGCCCAGTTCGTAGGCATGGGCCAGCGCACCGGCGCCGTCATCGAGCGTGCCCTGCAAGGCGGCGTAGTCCCCGATGAGCCCGTCCAGTTTCGCCATGTCTTCCTCCCAGGCCTCCCAGGACGGGTAGATGGGCGCGAAGTCCCATTGGTAGGCCTCGGGAATGGCGGCACGGTCGGTGGTGTCGGGTTTGGCAAACGACATGGAAGCGAAAGGGGTGAAGATGATGGCCATAGCCATCACAGGCAGGTGAAGGAAGCCGGGACGGCGTGGGACGTTCTGCATGACGTTTTCGTCTCACGGGACCGCGCACCGGGCAAGGCCGGTTGAGCGTGGCGGTAAAATATCAAACCGGTTTCAGGAATGGCCCGGCCTTGCTTCCTGTTCCGAGTCGCTTTGGGTGCCCGCGTGATCTCCGCGCTGATTCTGGATTTCGACGGCCTGATTCTCGACACCGAAACCCCGCTGGTCGAGGCCTGGGCCCGGGTACATGCCGACGCGGGGCTGACCTTTGATCGCCGCCGCGGGCAGGACATCATTGGCCATGCGGGCGTCGCCTTCGACCCGTGGGCGGCGTTCCCGCCGCACGTGGGTCGGGCCGAACTCGAAGCGGCGTTCATACGGCACAAGGACGCGTTGATCGCACAGGAGCAGGTCCTGCCCGGAGTGTCAGCCCTGCTCGACTACGCCGCCAGCCAACAACTGGTGCTCGGGGTGGCCTCCAATTCCTCGCACGCGCATGTCGACCGGCATCTCGCCCGTCTCGGTTTGGCCGGACGTTTCACCGCCGTGACGTGCCGCGACGATGTGGAGAATCCCAAGCCTGCCCCGGATGTGTATCGCTTGGTCTGTGCGCGGCTGGGCGTCGAACCGGGGACCGCGGTCGCTTTCGAGGACTCCGAGCCAGGGCATGAGGCCGCCGCGCGTGCCGGATTGCGGGTGGTGGTGGTACCGAACCCATCGACCGCCCACGGCATCTTTCCCCAAGCCAGCCTGCGGCTGGGCTCCTTGGCCGAATTGCCTCCGGCCGAACTGCTGGCTCGATTCCACCCTTAGGTCTCGCCGCCAAGGAGTGACACCCTCCTTGCCGGGGCATCTGATCCCGGATAAGACTTGCCGGACTCATGGACATCTTTCGCCAGGCCACCCGTGACGAACTGGACCTCGCGGTGGCATGGGCGGCCGCCGAGGGTTGGAATCCGGGCCTCCATGATGCCGATATCTTCTGGTCCACCGACCCCGCGGGCTTTGTCTGCGTCGAGCGAGCCGGCGAGGTGATCGGGACCGGTTCGGTGGTGTCCTACGACGGCAATTTCGGATTCATGGGGTTCTTCATTGTGCGACCCGATCTGCGCGGCCAGGGCATCGGCCGCCGATTCTGGCAGTGGCGGCGCGACACCCTGCAGGCCCGACTCTCGCCCGGTGCTGCCATCGGCATGGACGGGGTTTTCGACCTGCAGCCCTTCTACGCCCAAGGCGGTTTCAGGTTTACCCACCGCAATCTCCGTTTTGCGGGGACCGCCCGTACCCATGCATCGGATAGGTCCGTCGAGAAACTGGGTTCCCTACCTTTCACCCTGGTGGAGGCCTTTGATCACCAGCACTTCGGCTTCGCCCGCGAGCGCTTTTTGCGCACGTGGATCCAGCCACGGGGCGGTGAGGCCCTCGCCCTCGTGGAAGGCGAGACGATCATCGCCCAAGGGGTGATCCGGCCGTGCCGTGAAGGCTATAAGATCGGCCCGCTTTTCGCGATCTCGGCAAAGGCGGCCGATCGGTTGTTTCGGGCCCTGACGTCACCGTTCGCGGGCGCTCCGGTCTATCTCGATGCCCCCGAGAACAACCCGGCGGCGCTGGCCTTGGCGGCCCGGCACGAGCTCAGTGAGGTCTTTGGCTGCGCCCGGATGTATCACGGTCCCGCCCCCGTCTTGCCGTGGCACCAAATCTTCGGGGTGACCACGTTTGAGTTGGGTTAGGTCGCCCGAGTCAGGCGCTTGCCAATTCGGGGGCACGGCCAAGCATCCCTCCCGGTGGACATCCCCCGCTACAACGTCCTCGGCGTAGGCGTGCATGAATTGAATCTCGACCGCGCCACGGAAGTCCTGATCGCCGGCCGCGAGCGACGCCAGCGAGGCTACGTCTGCATCACGGGCGTGCACGGGGTGATCGAAGCCCAGGACGACCCGTCGTTTCGCACCATCCTGAACGACGCGCTGCTCGTCACCCCCGACGGGATGCCGCTGGTGTGGCGCGCCCGGTTGGGCGGCCGGCGCGAAGTCGGCCGCGTCTATGGTCCCGATCTGATGCTCGCTCTGTGCGACGCCGGCCGCGCGGTCGGGCTGCGCCATTATTTCTACGGCGGCAACGAGGGCGTCGCCGAGGAACTGAGCGCCCGATTGCAGGCCCGTTATCCCGGGCTTGAGGTTGCCGGCACCTACACCCCGCCCTTTCGTCCGCTCGAACCCGGGGAACTGGCCGCCCTGCAGGCGGATGTGGCCCGCACCCAACCGCACGTTTTCTGGGTCGGGTTGAGCACGCCGAAACAGGAACGCTTCATGGCCGCGCACCTCAGCCAGCTCGACGTGGGCGTGATGATCGGGGTCGGCGCCGCCTTTGATTTTCACAGCGGTCGCATCACCCAGGCGCCGCGCTGGATGCAACGCTCCGGGCTCGAATGGCTGTATCGCATCACCCGCGAGCCGCGCCGCCTCGGTCCGCGCTACCTGCGCAGCAACCCGCGCTTTCTTGGACTGATCGCCCTGCAGCTGCTGGGCCTGCGCAAATACCCGCTTGGCGTTCTCGCCCGGGAGCGGTAATTCCCCCGCCCAGATCCATGGCTGACTCCGTTCTTGTTTGTGGTGCCGGCGGCTTTATCGGCGGCCACTTGGTCAAACACCTCCTCGCCTCCGGACGGAAGGTGCGGGCCGTGGACATCAAGCCCCGGGAGCAGTGGTATCAGCCATTCGCGGAGGCCGACAACCATTGCGCCGATTTGCGTGACCTGACGGCATGTCGGCACGCGGCCGAAGGGATCGGGGAGATTTACAATCTCGCCGCCGACATGGGGGGCATGGGGTTCATCGAAACCCACAAGGCGGAGTGCATGCTCAACGTGCTCATCAACACCCATCTGCTGATGGCTGCCCGGGACGCCGGGGCCCGGCGCTTTTTCTTTTCCTCCTCGGCCTGTGTCTACGCGGCGAATCACCAGGACCGGCCGGACATCACCGCGCTGCGGGAGGACGACGCTTACCCCGCCATGCCGGAGGATGGCTATGGTTGGGAAAAACTTTTCAGCGAGCGCATGTGCCGCCACTTCACCGAGGACTATGGCCTGCCCACCCGGGTGGCCCGTTACCACAACGTCTACGGCACGTTCGAAACCTACGCCGGCGGCCGCGAGAAGGCCCCCGCCGCCATCTGCCGCAAGGTCGCCACCGCCAAGCTGCGCGGTGAAACCAGCATCGAGATCTGGGGCGACGGTGAACAGACCCGCAGCTTCACCTACATCGACGACTGCGTGCACGGCTCCAGGCTGGTGATGGACAGTGCGGTCGCCGAGCCGCTCAACGTCGGCAGCAGCGAGAAGGTCACGATCAACCAGTTGGTCTCCATCGTCGAGGACATCGCCGGGGTGAAGCTTGAGCGCCGCCACCAGCTCGACGCCCCGCGCGGCGTGCGCGGCCGCAACAGCGACAACACCCGCATCGAGTCCCTGCTCGGCTGGAGCCCTTCGACGTCACTGCGCGACGGCCTGACCGAACTCTACCGCTGGATCCACGACCGGATCGCGCGCGGCTAGAACAGCTCGTCCTGCATCAGTGCCGAGCGCTTGCCGGGATCGAGCGTGCTCATCTGCAGCAGCCAACCCAGCGACTGCGTCGCTACCGCCGACTCGTGGGCCAGACGCCTCAACAACAACGCCCCGGCCAAGGCATCGTAAAGCGCGGCATGATAGTGCCGCCGATCGTCCGGGCAGTGTTCAGCGGCCCCGGCGTCGAGCTCTGCCTGCAGTTCAAATGCCCGCACCACGTCCTCCAGCTTGGCCGACTCCAGCGCCGGGTAGAGCTGCGGCAGCAGTCGGCCCGTGTCCACCCAGGGCCCCCAGTCGGTCACCGTGCGGTCGGGACGGACGAAGTCCGGCACCGCCCGCGGATATGCCCAGACCGACTTGAGCATCGTGTTTTCCGCATTGGCAAAGTGCGCTGCCATCGGGCCTGTTTCGCGCAACCGGGCAAAGCGCTCGAACTCGTCCGTGAACGGCGCCGCCCTCGCCACCGTCGCTTCGTTCAATCCATGCACCGCGGCATCCTCCGCGCGTACCCGACCCGTCGCCCGGCACAGTCGGGTCGCGGTCGCCTCGATCTCGCCCGCCCTTAGGGTGACGATGCCGTATTCCAGAATGCCCGAACTGACACTGCCTTCGAAATCAACGAAGTGGATCGTGTGCTCGGGCCAGGGCATGCTTCACGCAACACGGAATCCCGCCGCGTTTCCAACGCCTAATTTGATTCCGGCCCGGACTGCCCCCGCAGCCGCACCAGCCACCACGTTTCCGAATCGTGCCGGGCCTTGGTGGGGATCAAGCGCTCTACCACCACCTCGGCGGCATGGGCCCGCAGCCAGGTCCGCCGGACCTCCTCCTCCCCGAGGACATCGGCCCGCACCACGATCCATTCCACCCCCTTTGCGCGCAACGCCGCGACCGTGTCACCGGAGCGCACCGTGACCACGCGTCGCCCCCCAAAGGGTCGCCAGAGGGAGAGTTCGCTATCATCGCGGGAAGCCAGCACCCCGACCCTCGTAACCTCGGCCGGGATCGGCGCCACCACCGTCGCCAGCGCGTCGTGACGATCCCGATACACCGCGTAAAGCACCCGCGCGCGGGCCGTTACCCCGGGAGTGAACTGCTCGATTGGTGCCGCCAGTTTCAGCAGGGCCGAAACCGGCAACAACGGCCGAGCCGGCGCCATCACGAGCGGAACCAACGATCCCCCGATCGTGATCGCCGCCAGCACCCGGAAGCCACGCGTGCGCACCCAGCGCGCCTGCCCGGGCAGGACCAGCACCGCGATCACCAGCAGCGGGTAATAGGGGGCCAACAACCGCGCCGTCATCTCACTGCCCAGCAGCGCACCGAACATCAGCGTCGCCAGCACCGTTCCCGGCAGAACGACACAGAAAGGGATCCATTTCAGTCGCGAAGGAGCCCGACCCCGACCCCACCCACCCGCCAACAGTAGGACCACCATCAGCCCCCCCAGTCCGGACCACTCCTCCTGGGCCAATTCCGTCAGATGCAGCGAGAACCGCGGGAACTGTGAACGCACCACGGCCAGTCGCGATGCCCCCATCCTCTCCACAAGCAACCGCTCGGCCCGCTCGGCGCCGGGCAACACCGGCGGCGAAAGGTTCTGCAGCGCGCCCTGCACCCCATTGCCCACCAGGCCGATCACGGGATCGCCCCCCCGGACCTCCAGCACATCGGCCGGATCTCCGGACCACGCCCCGGTGTGCATGTGGTTCAGCAGCAAAGTCGGGGCAATGGACCCCAGCACGGCCACGGGCAGCACCACCAGCCAGACCCGCCGGCGATCCGCCCAGGCCCGCCAGGCGGCCGGGGCGATGAGCAGCAGCCACGGCAGCACCAAGGGGAGGTTGGACGTCTTGGCATTCGTCGCCAGCGCCATGGCCAGCAGGCTGACGGCCAGCCACCCGGCCCCGCCTTGGAAACGCGCCCGCAAGGCGAACGCCAGCGCGGCGACAAAGGCCACGCCACCCGGCAAATCGTTGGCGATGCTCCCCGCCTGCAACAGGTAAACCGGGGCCAGCGGCAACAGCCACATCCACCGCCCCGCCACCGCACCCGCCACCCCGAGGCCGCGCATGACCACGAACAGCAATCCCGGCAACGCCGCCGCCAGCCCGATATTGATCAGCCCCAGCCAGCGATCCGTGCCCAACACCGCCAGGCCGGGGGCAAACAACCACTCCTGCAGGGTGCCGCTGTAGTTCTGGCGCGGATCGACCGTGTCGATCCAATGCCAATGTCCCGCCGCCAGCCAGTGCAACACGCGCGGCAACCGGTAGGTGACCGCATCGATGTTGTTCGGCGGATGCAGCACCGCCCCGCCCGCGGCGAGCAACCAGCCCGTCAACCAGACCAGCGGCAACGGTCGCCGCCAACGTGACCGCCGAATCCGTCCCTGCAAATTCAACCCCCATCGTTTCCAGAAAATCACCAGCACCCCACCCGCCAGACCCGCCGCCACCAGATAACCCACTCGGCTCAGGGCCCCGATCAACGACAGCCCCCAACCCGCGAGCCCCACCGCCGTCATCGCCACGGTTCCGGCCGCCATCAGCGTCAGGGCATTCACCGGCAACGAGCGCGACGGGAACGGTTGGGGCTCGGACATGGTTTGGGTGAAACGATGAATGGCCCCAAACACACGAAAGAAAATCCCCTTCCCCACGCCCCCTCCCCGGCGAACCGCGCCGCTTTTTCGTGTATTTCGCCGGTTTCGTGGTTTCCTACGCCTCCGTGGACCTCGCCCCGTATCGCGTCTTCGCCCAGGAACTCGCTCACGCCAGCGCAAAGGTGATCGCACCCTATTTCGGCAATCCCGCCACCCGGGTCGATTTCAAGGCCGATGCCTCGCCGGTCACCGCCGCCGACCGCAACGCCGAGGCCGCGATGCGCGAGATGATCGCCCAACGGTTTCCTGATCACGGCATCATCGGCGAGGAACATGGCACCCAGAACGCCGACGCGGAATGGGTGTGGGTGCTCGATCCGATCGACGGGACCAAGAGCTTTGTCACCGGGGTACCGCTCTGGACCACGCTCATCGGCCTGCTCCACCGCGGGGAGCCCGTGCTCGGCGCGATAAACCAGCCCACACTCGGTCAACTGGTCATCGGCGACGACACCGGCACCACGCTCAACGGCCAAGCTGTTCGCACTCGCAGCACGACCGAGCCGGCCGACGCCACCCTCGTCACCAGCGACCATCGCAACCTTGCCCGCTATCAGGACGGCGCGGCCTCCGACCGCCTGATCGACGCCTGTCGCCTCTACCGCACCTGGGCCGACGGCTACGGCTACCTGCTGCTCGCCACCGGCTTCGTCGACATCGTGCTCGATCCGATCATGAACCCGTGGGACATCGCCGCACTGGTGCCGGTCGTGCGGAGTGCCGGCGGGGTCATCACCGACTGGTCGGGCCACGCCCCCTACCCCGCGCAGTCGATCGTCGCCGCCACAACGCCCGCGCTTCACGCCTCCACTCTCAAGCTCCTGTCGGGTGCCTGACGGTGCCACTATTCTCATGCAAACCCCTGCCGTGATCCTCTGCCTCCTGCTGCCCGGCCTGGCCGTTGCCGTCGAACCTCCGACCCTTCCGGTAACCTATCTGGGTCACACGGAAGTCGCGGCGGCCTTTCTTAAAGGCCAGCGTTTTGTCACAAGCGCTAACTACAATGTCTCCGCCAGTCGGCGCGACCAGGTCGGCACCGCGGAGATTCACGAGCACGACACCGACATCTTCTATTTCCAAAAAGGTCACGCGACCTTCGTCACCGGGGGCGAACTGGTGGACGGGCGTGAAACCGGACCCGGCGAATGGCGCGGCTCCAAGCTCACCGGAGGGACGATCCATGAGGTCAGTGCCGGTGATGTGATCGTCGTCCCTCCGCGCACCACCCATTGGTTTTCCCAAATCGAGGGCGAGATCGTCTATTACATCGTTAAGGTCACCGAATGACCCCGGACCCGGAGACCGCCGCACGCTGATCTTCCCCGCGGACCGGGAACCGAACTTCCGTAAACCGGCTCTCAACTGACATGTCCGGCACCGCCGCCAAGATGGGTCCCAACGCCGCGTGGTCGATGGCGGTCGGCGGCATGGTGGGCGGGGGCATCTTTTCGACTCTGGGCGTCGTCATCGAGATTGCGGGTCCGCTGGCCTGGCTAAGTTTCCTGGCCGCTGGGTTCGTCGCCCTTCTCGCGGGCTACAGCTACGTCAAACTCGCCGCGCACTACCACGAGGGGGGCGGCGCGTATACCTACCTGCGGAAAGTCGGCGCCGAGCAGACCGCCGGTGTCCTCGTCTGGGTGCTGTTGGCAGGCTACGTTCTGACCAACTCGGTCTACGCCTTCACCTTTGGCCAATACCTGGCCGAGGTAATCCATCTCGGCGCCTGGTTCCCACGTTTCGCCGCCGTGACCATCATCGGCGTCTTTGTCGCGGTGAATCTCCGCGGCGTGGGCGAAGCCGGTTTTGTGGAGATTGCCCTCGTTTGGTTCAAGGTGGCCGTGCTGGTCGGCCTCGCCGGTTGGGGCCTGGCCCACTGGAGTCCCGGCCAACTTTCGCACGGCGCCGCATCCACCGGTTTCGGCGCGGTGATCTTCGGCGCCGCCTCGGTCTTCATGGCCTACGAAGGATTTCAACTCCTGGCCTACGATTACGATGACATTGCCAATCCGCGACGCACCCTGCCCCCGGTCGTGTTGTCCGCCATCGCCGCCGTCATCGTAATCTACGTGCTCGTCGCTGTCGGCACCGCCATGCTGATCGGGGCGGATGAAATCGTGAACTACAAGGAGGTGGCTCTCGCGCGGGCGGGGCGCGCCGCCCTCGGCACGTTCGGACTCGGGCTGGTCACCCTGGCAGCCGCCGCGTCGACAGGTTCAGCGATCAACTCGACCCTCTTTGCCACGGCCCGGTTGACCCGTGACGTCGCCAGGGCGGGGGACCTGCCGGCCTGGCTGGGCCATCACAATCGCCGCGACCTGCCGGGTCGCGCCATCGTGGGACTGGGCCTCGCCGCCGCCGTGCCGGCCGCCATGGGCAATCTCGAGATGCTGGTCGAGGGCGCCAGCCTGGCCTTCCTCGTCACCTTCTCGATCGTCTGCGTGCTCGCATGGCAGCAACGCGCCGGCCACCGCCTGTGGACCGGACTTGGAGTGATGTCCGGCCTGACGGCGACCAGCGCCCTGGTGGTCCGGTTGGTCCGGGTGGGGTCACCGGCGTTGTGGGCGTGGGGCGGGCTGCTCGTTGCCGCGGTTGCCGTTCGCCCCTGGCTGAAACGCCACAGGTAGCGACCGGCCGATTGCCCCGCAGGGTGGGCGTGATCGCCACGAGGCGACTCAGGTGGCGGTCTCGGTGAACCGGCTTTCGCGGATCACGGTGACGCGGATCGTGCTGGGATACTGCAGCTCGTCCTCGATGCGCTGGCGCAGCTCCTTCGCGATCTCGCCGGCGCGGTCGTCGTCCACGACCTTCGGGTTGACCACCACGCGCACCTCGCGGCCGGCCTGGATGGCAAACGCCTGCTGGACGCCGTCGATGGAGTCGGCCAGCCGCTCGAGGCGAGACAGGCGCTGGATGTAGCCGGTCATCGATTCCGCCCGCGCGCCCGGCCGCACCGCCGACACCGTGTCGGCCAGAATGACCAGCCCGGCGTAAACGCTCTCCAGCGGCACCTCCTCATGATGAGCGGCGACGGCGTTGACGACCGTGGCGGTCTCCCCGTGGCGCTTGATGAACTCGGCGCCGATGGCGGCATGACTGCCCTCGTAGTCCCCCTCGATCCCTTTGCCGATGTCGTGCAGGAGACCCGACCGCTTGGCGACGGCCGGATCGAGCCCGAGCTCACTGGCCAGCATCGAGCAGAGGAAGCCCACCTCGATCGAGTGATCGAGGGCGTTCTGCGTGTAGGAAAAGCGGTATTTGAGCCGGCCCAGTTTCTTGATGATCTCGGGATGGAGCCCGTTGATGCTGAGCTTCTCCACCGCGGCCTCCCCGGCGGCCTCAACGCTGGTCTCGATCTCCCGCTGCGCGCGCTCGACAAATTCCTCAATATTCGCCGGGTGGATACGCCCGTCCTTGACCAGCCCCTCCAGGGCCACCCGGGCGACTTCGCGGCGCACCGGATCGAAGGAGGAGATCAGGACCATCTGCGGCGATTCGTCGATGAGCAGCGTGACGCCCGTCGCCGCTTCGAACGATTTGATATTGCGGCCCTCGCGGCCGATGATGCGGCCCTTCATGTCCTCGGTCGGCAGATGGAGGATGGTGGCGGTGAGATCGTTGCTCGGGCTCGACGCGATGCGCTGCATCGCCGCCACCAGGATCCGGCGGGCTTCCGTGCTCACTTCGGCCTCGGACCGACTGAGCAACTGGCGGCGCAGGGCGCGCAGCTCGTCCTCGCATTCGAGCCGCACTTCCTCGCGCAGCGCCTCCTGAATCTCGGCGGCGTCCATCTGGCTGACGCCCTCCAGGCGCTTGCGCAGGCTCTTGGACTGCGCCCGCATGGCTTCGCGGGCCTGCTTGATCGCGGCCGCCTCGCGGCCCAGGCGCTCGCCCTTGCGCTCCAGTTCAAAATCCAGCGCGGCCAGCGACTCCTCGTGGGAGCGGATTTCCTTGAGCCGCAGGTCCGCCTCGATGTCGCGGCGGTCGTATTCACGATTCAACTCCGCCCGCTTCTGCGCGAGTTCTTTGTCGGTGGCCTGCCGCACCTCCTCGGCCTTCACCGCGGCCTCGCGGCGGGCGACTTCGATCAGCTTGTCCGCCTGCTGCGCAGCTGACTTGCGGGTGTTGCGGCTGACCCACCACACGGTGGCGAAGCCGAAGCCCATGCCCATAATCAGGGCGCCCGCGAGCGACCAGTTTACTGGGTCACCCTCGGAAAACAGGATCGCGAAGTCGGCAGCGCTCACTGGTTGCAAGAGAGCGCGGATGCTGAAAGCCCCCGGGGAAAACTCAACCCCGCAGTAACCAGTTCATTCACCGCTCGCCCCCGCCCGGCATCAAGGTGGGCAGAATGCCATCCAGCACCTCCTGCATGCGGGCCCGAGCCTCGGCCGTGGTCTCATCCTCCAGAACCACCGTTTGCACCACGACATACGCCCACCGATCGGGTTTGAGCCGCAGTCGATTCCAGGCCGTGGCCAGCATCCGCCGCCAGGTTGACCGGGTGATCTGGTCCCGCCCCGCAAACCAATACCCAAATAGCGCCGGCACCGCGTGCTGCTCACCCGAACGTGTCACGACTTCGCGGGAAATGTCCAGCAGCGCGCTGGGCACTGCTCCACCCAACGGGTGGGCAAACGCGGTCGCCCGCCCACGGTCAATCGACCAGCCCTGCCCCACCAGGCACAGCTCCGGCCGGTGGATCGAGCTCCGGTCCCGACCGCTCAGCACCACCGAGACAAACACCTGGCGCCGCCGGTCATGCGTGGAGATGTAGAGCCGGCGCGCATAGCCGGTGTCGGGTGGCAGCAACTCGCGCTCCACCGCGGTGACTTCCGCCTCCTGGCCGATCCACTCCGTGCCAATGAACACCGGCAATGGCGCCGGGTTGATGCCGTCCGGCGCCAGAGCGATGCCCGCCTCACCCCGCAGATCCCAGCTGCGCACTCGCAGAATCACGCCACTCACCACCAGCGCCACGACGACCACGACGGCCGTGGCCCCCATCATGGCCCGCGACGTGGGATTGTAACCTATTGGGTTACAATCCGCCGGGGCCGCCGCGGCAGTCGCTTCGCCGCCCTCATCCAACCAGTGGGCGGCCAGCTGCACGCCGCCCAGCACCACCAGAAACACCACAAAACCGGCCCAGTCGTGCACGATTTCCCCTGCCCGCTGCCCGAGCCATTCCCCCGCAAACACAATGCCGCTGATCCGCACGACGTTGCCCACAAACGTGAGCGGAAAGGCCAGGGCGAAGAGCAGGCTCCGCCGCCACCAGGATCGCACGCCAAGGTAGCCGACCAAGGCGGCCAGGGCGAGGAGCGCCATCAGCGAACGCACGCCCGAACACGCCGCCGCCACGTCGTATTGATAGCTGCCATCGGGCGAAAACAGCTGCGTGCCGTTCCGCACCAACCCGATGCCGGCGAAGCGGGCGATGACCTCGGTCGTGGCGATGACCGCAACCCGCAGATGAAAACCCACCGCATCCAACACCCCGAGCGGGATCGCAAAAAGCAACAATGCCAGCGGAAACACCGCCGCCCGGCCCCACCGGGGTCCGCCCGCCAGACGCAGCAGGCCCCAGGCAAACAGCAACAGGGCGACGATCGACAGCCGCGTCTGTTGCACGACGAAGCCCATGGCATGCAGGCACAGGGCCCCTGCCATTGCGACCACCGCCGGCACCACCGAAGCCGTGGGCGGATCATCGACCGCTGACCGCCGCAGATTCCGCCACCCGAGCCAGATCGCGACGAGCAGGATAAAGAGACCGTGCTGGGTTTCCGACACCGGATCGAACCACTGCACCGCCCACCACCAGAACAGCGAGGACGTGTCGATGTAGCCCCGCACCGCGTTGCCGAGGAATTGAAAGACGAGCCATCCGACCACACCGCACAGCGCCACCGCCGGCCAAGGCGGTGGCGTATGGGCGGCAGCTTTTGCGTCTGGAATGCTCACCACCGCTCTACATCATGCGGTTGCGCCCCTGTTTCCAAGCCTGCGCTATGCCGTCCGTTGTTCCCCCTTTCACCCCGGTCATGACCTGAGTAGCCCGCGCTGCCTCCTCAACATGCGACTCCTCTACACCTTGCGGGATCAGGATTGGGCGACCACCAAGTCACTCGGCATCCTTCATGTGTCGCTCGGCATCCTGGAGGGCCTGCTGCAGGAGCCGGCCATCACGTCGATCAACGTGCTCGCCAACCGTTCCCTCGCCGCGCGCCTGCCTCCACTGCCCGCGCATGCCCGGTTTCATTGCCTCCAGGAGTCGGCGCCGCGCGGCTGGGCGCGCTTGCGGTGGGACCACTGGCAACTCGCCGCCTGGGCCAACCGTCTGCGCCCTGACTGGCTGCTGTTGCCGAAGGGCTTCAGCCCGCTCGGCCGCTGGCCGCGCTGCGCGGTCTCGGCCTACGCGCACGACAACATCTTCGCCCACCACTCCGCCTCCCCCCCGATGGAGCAGGCCCTGTTCGCCCGGGCCCTGCGACGCACCGCCCGACGCGCGGACCTGGTGGTGACCAACTCCCGGTTCACCGCCGCCGAGATCAGCTCGCTCGCTCCGTATCGCCCGAGTCCGCAGGCCATCGGGGCCCCGGTCTCGCCGTGGTTTCAAGCTGCGACCAATCGCGCCGCCCCCGCGGAGGAACCCACGCGCATCCTCCTGCTCACTTCGCGCTTTCCGCACAAGTTGACCGCCCAGGCGATCGCCTGGCTCGAGCGCTGGCGAGAGGAACGCAGCAGAGGTTTGGCCGTGACCGGTATCGGTTCCCTCCCGGACGGGCTGACGTGGCCCGATCATCCCGGGTGGATCCATCACCCGCGTTTGGCGGTGGACGTCTTTGCCCGCGAAGCCCAACGCTGTGCGCTGCTGGTCTATTTTTCCGCCTACGAAGGATTTGGCCTGCCCCCGGCGGAGGCGTTGGCTTCGGGCCTGAGCGCGGTGGCGTCCGATCTGCCTAGTCACCGCGAGCACCTGCCGAGCGACCTGTTGTTCGCCAACGACGACTTCGCGTCATTCTGCAAGACGGCGGAGCAGGCGCTAAACGCGCCCAACCCGCCCCAGCTGTCCTGGGATGAGGGTCGCGACGTCGCTCAGCGCTGGGTGGCGGCGTTGCGAAGCGCCCGCCCGGGCTCAGCCTAAAACCTGTCGCCAGACCGCGCAGGTCTCCCGCGCACAGGTCTGCCAGCTGAAGCGGGAGGCCCGGGCTTGGCCGGCTCGCCCAAGGTCCGTCACCAAGTCGGCGTCCTTCACCAAGCGGGTCAGCGCAGCCCGCCAGGCAACCGCCTCCAAGGGGGTCCACAGCACGGCATCACCCCCCACCTCCGGCAGACTGGCCACGGGGGCGGCCACCACCGGGCATCCGGCCGCCATGGCCTCGGCGACGGGCAGGCCGAAGCCCTCGTAACGACTGGGAAACACCAACGCCCGGGCGCGCCGGTAAAGGGCCGCCAACGTCGCGTCGTCAAGGTGGCCGGTGTAGTGCCATTCCGGTTGGGCAGTCTCGGCCGCCACCCCCGTCCAGCGCTCACCCACAACCCACAGCGGAGGCAGCGGCCGGCCCTCGGACCGGGCGGTGGCCCAAACCTCGGCCAGCAGCGCCAGGTTCTTGCCCGGCTCGAGCGAACCCACGAACAGGAAGAACTCGGCCGGCAACCCGGGCGGCGGATGATCCCCGTCGGGCAGCGTTGATACGCCATTGGGCACGACGGTGAGGCGGTTCGCAGGCAATCCGAGCAATGCCATCGCTTCATCGGCGCTGAACTGGCTGACGCAGATCAGATGACGCGCCTGGGCCGCCATGCGCAATCGGGCGGTGGCGCGCAGGCGGGCCCAGCGGCGGTAGCGTTCCGGATGCCGCAGGGGCGCCAGGTCGTGCAGAGTTACCACGTGCGGAAGCCGTTTTTCGGGCCACAATGGCAAAGCGGTCGAGTGCCAAAGCTCAGCGCCACTCGCGCGTAGTTGCGCCCGACCCTGCCGGCGCGGCCACAACAGCTCGCGATACACGGTGTTCACGGCGCGATGCAGCGAGCCCACGCCTTCGGAAGCCACCGGCCAAGCCACCGGTGCGACCTGCACCTCGGGACAGGCGGAAGCCAATCCCGCCTGCAATCCCGTGACATAGCGGGCGACGCCGCCACGACCCGTGTAAAGCGGATGGGTGTCGAGGGCGACGTGCATCGGGTTTCAAGCTGGAGGAGACCGGGGGGGCGACACAAGCTGCGACCTCGAACCATGCGCCTCCCCTCGCGTCACGATTTCGTCCAAGTCTGGCTGCCGCTCGGTCTCAGCCAGGTGATCGGAATTGGTTGCGGCCTGGGCGCGGTGGCGTGGGTGACGCGGTTGGTGCCACCGACGGTGATGGCAGACTACGGGCTGTGGTTGTCGTTTGCCACTCTCGGGGCGTGGGTGGTCCACGCCGGTTGGCAGTTGGACACCACCCGATTCTGGGCCCGCACGCCGGATCGCACGGCCTACCGGACGATCGTGGCCCGGGGGATCGGTCGGCAATTGCCTCTCCTGGCCCTGGCGTGCCTCGTGGCGGGAGGGGTGCTGGCGACAACGGAAGGCCGAGGCGTGTTCTGGTGGCTGGTGCCGGGGCTGTTCGCCGCCAATCTTGGCTTCACGGCGTTCACTTGGGGACTGAAGGCGCTGCAAGCGGACCGTCAGCACGGGCGTCAATGCGTCGTCAATGCGGTGCACTCGCTCGGCCGCTCGTTTCTGCCCCTGGTGGGGGCGTCGCTGGCGGGAGCAAGCGCCCTGGTGCTGAGTTCGGGTTACGTGGTGGCGGTGCTCATCGCCGGAGGCGCGGCGCTGCTCCTGCTGAACTGGCACGGCCCGGACACCGCCGATCTGCCCGCCGGCCGCCGCATCGATCCACGGGACTTGCGTCCCGCTGCCTGGAGCGGGGCGCTCGACTGGTTGCTGCAGGTCGTGAACCGCTGGATCGCGATCCTGATCCTGGGCGAGCTCACCGGCGGTTTCTTCGTGCTCGCCACCAATCTTGCCATGCTTGCACCCAATGTCGCCGGAGGCGTGGTGAACGCGGCCTACGCACCACGGATCTTTGCGAAGCAAACGACCACGACGACCCTGCGCGTCGCCGACGAGTCTGCCGTCTTGGTCGGAGTGAGTGCCACGCTCGCCGTGCTGGCCCTGCATGGATTGGCCCCGGTGCTGGTCGGAAATTTAATCGGCGCCCCCTACGAATCGGCCATCAGCTGGATCGCACCGATCGGTCTGTTCGCGACCGGGCTGGTCATCGGCAACCAATACCAAAACCTGCTGCAGGCCCACGGCCTCTATGCCCACGCCAAGCGACTGCGACTCGGCTTGACGATCGTCGCACTGCTCGGCGGCGGAATCACCGCGACGGTCGGTGAAACGTGGTTCGCCGGTTGGTTGATGGCATTCCCGGTGGCCAGCGTGATCGCCGAGCGGCAATGGGCCCGGCAATGGGCCCGACAGGCCCCGCGTGAGGCGACGGCGGCCGGAACGGAGGCGACGCCGTGAACCCGCGGTTGCGCAACGGTCTGATCATCGCCGGCGGCACCCTGATGGCGTTGTGGTTCGGAGCCCTGGTGGCCCAGGGGGCTTGGGTATTACCAGGTCTGGGGGTGATCTTCGTCGCCACCCTGGTGGCCGAGCGTCATCTGAATCTCCCCCTGGAAGGGATGGCGGTGGCCGGCGGCATCATTGGCTACACTGTCGGCAATCGCGGGTTTGCTCAGCTCACCGTGCCGGGGGTGCCGCTGCTCTATGCCGAGGGCATGCTGGCGCTGCTGGCCATGACCACATTGGCAAAAATTGCCATCGGTCGTTTGCGGGTCCCGCCTTTGAACGCGCTCAACATCCTGCTGCTGGCGTGGATCGTGTTCGGCGCAGCCTGGATGCCGTTGAATGTGCGCAGCTACGGGATTCTGGCGGTGCGCGATTTCGCGATGGTCTACTACGGGGCGTTTTTTCTGATCGCGCAGACCTATGCGGCGGATGCGTCGTTTCGGAGTTGGGTCAGCGGTGCGCTGACTGCCTCGCTCTGGTTGGCCGTGCCGGCCTACCTGGGGCAGGTGCTGTGGCCGGAGTTCTTTTTCACCCGCCTGGCGATTTTCGAGACCCCCTTGATTTTTCATAAGCCGGACCTGCTCGCGGTCTATTGCGCCATGGGCACGGTCTGGGCGTATTTCCGCTACCGTGAGGCACCGCGCGTGGACTGGATCGTCCTGTTTGCGCTGAACCTGTTTGGTGTCGCCTTCACCAGCACCCGGGCCGTCTTCGTGGCGATGCTGGCGGTCGCGGTGTTGCTGGCATGCTGTCGTCGCACGGGCTACGCGGCGTGGCTGGCGACCGCGACAGCCATGGGGATGGCGGTGCTGTTCACGGTCGCAGCCGCGGAACCGGAGACCTTCAAGCAATCGAAGTTCTATGGGATCGTGGAGCACGGCCTGTCGCTGGTGGATTTCGGGGCGCAGTTCAGCTACGAGAACGCCGAGGCCCGCAGCTCAGGCGACAACAACCAGTTTCGGTTGGTCTGGTGGCGGATGGTGTGGGAGGAGACTTGGGAAGAAAATCCACTGATCGGGCTGGGCTTCGGCTACGACCTGGGCGAGCGGTTCATTAAATACTACAACCCCCCCGCGGCCGGAGATTTCGGGGCCCGCAGCCCGCACAGTTTTCCGATCACGGTCTTCGCCCGGATGGGGTTTCTGGGGCTGGGGATCCTGACAGCCTTCATGGGCGTGGGACTCATGAAGACGTTGCAATGCAGCCGCGAAGGCCACGAGGACGCCTTGGTGTGGTGGGCGATGGGTTGGACGGTTTTCGTGGCCGCGGCGTTCGGGGTGGTGCTGGAGGCGCCGATGGGGGCGGTGGTTTTCTGGATCATCCTAGGGATTGGGGCCCACGTGTCGGCGCAGGCGGAAACACTGGAAAGCCCGGTCGAAGAAGCCCCCGGGGCGAGTGACGAGACCGATGAAAGGGCGGCCAGGGAAACAGCCGCCGTTCAGTGAGGGAGACTCCGCGGGCTGGGTTGACCGTGGTGGCGCTTGCACGTTGACCTCATCTGGTCCCAGTTTCGTCGTCGTCCGTCATACCGCCCCGCTCCACCCTCCTGTTTCCTCCCCGCATGGCCGTTAATTTGCGCGCTCCCGTTGACCTGTTCGGCGTATTCAAGCTGACCACTCGCGAGCGCTGGGATGTGGGAACGCCCCTCACCATGCTGGCGCTGAGCGTGATCGGGGTCACATTTATCTACAGTGCCCAATTTGCGACGGCGGAGAAGGACTGGATCAAGCAGATCGTGTGGCTGGGCGCCGGCTGGGGCATCTATTTGGCGGTTTCCCTGGTCGACTACCGCTTCTGGCTGCGGGTGGTGCACTGGTTTTACGGCGGATGTATTCTGTTGCTGCTGGCGGTTTTAGTCATCGGTTCGGAGCGCTACGGCGCCCAACGTTGGCTCGATTTGGGTGTGTTCAGCCTGCAGCCTTCGGAACCAGCCAAGGCCGCCGTGCTCCTCATGGCGGCCACCATCCTGATGCGTGAGAAGGTCGGAACCGTCTTTCAGTCGCTGGGCGTGCTGGGAAAGTTGACACTTGCGGCAGGAATTCCGCTCATCCTTATCCTGCTGCAGCCGGATTTGAAGTCGGCCATCGTCCTACCTCCCATGGTTTTCTCCATGCTCTACGTTTCCCGCCTCTCCACCCGTTTCTTCGTGGGAGCGTTGGCCGTGTTCCTGTTGGTGGTGGGAACGGTCGCCTGGGACAGCGCCCGGTATGTTAACTACATGGAGGAGAATGAGTTCTCGTTCGTGAGGGATCGGGGGAAATTCGAGCCCCACAGCTGGATCCCCCTGAAAGACTACCAGCGCAACCGCATCATCTCCTTTACGGCGCCGGACAAGATCGACCCGATGGGCATCTCCTGGAACCAGCGCCAGTCGCTGATTTCGGTGGGCAGCGGGGGTCTCGTCGGCAAGGGCTGGACAGAGGGCACGCAAGCCCAATTGGGCTATTTGCCCCGCGCGGTGGCGCACAACGATTTTATCTTCTCGGTCATCGCCGAGGAAAAAGGACTTTTGGGAAGCCTCACGGTTCTCAGTCTGTTTGGTCTAATGCTGTTCAATGGCATCCGCATCGCCGGGCTCGCCCGGGATCGCTTCGGCACCCTGATCGCCCTCGGCGTCACGGTGCTGTTCGCGGTGCATGTGTTCGTCAACATCGCCATGACCATCGGCCTGGTGCCCATTACGGGCATACCACTTCCCTTTATTAGCTACGGTGGTTCCTTTGTGCTCAGTTGCTGTCTGCTGCAAGGACTCGTCCAGAGCGTCTACCGCTTTCGAAAGGACTTCATGTGAAAATGAACCTTTCCAATGGTATCGCACGCCGTTCGGGGATCCTTCGCGCCGCAACCGCCGCACCGGGGACTGCCGTCCAACCCAAGGACACATCCCACCCACATGAGTGCAGAAAATTCCTCGCCGGAGGCATCATCCGTATCGGATCCGGCCAAACGTTACGATGAAGAGCTGGTCAACCCCCCGACCCAGCCCAAGGCCAGCGCCTTGGATCAAGCTTCCCTGAAGCAGGGAGCGGCGGATCGCGCCAAGCAACGTCCGCTGCTGCAAAAAATCGTGTCAGCCTTTCGCAAGGAGAAGTCCTCCTTCCGGGAGTTGATTATCAACGCCGAGCCCCTCGAGCGCCGCGTCGCGCTGCTGGTCGACGGCGTGCTCGAGAAATACGAGATCGAGCGCGATTCCGACAACCGCATGGTGGGCGGCATCTACAAGGGCCGGATCAAGAATCTGGATGCCGGGCTCAAGGCGGCGTTCGTCGACATCGGCTACAACAAGAACGCCTTCCTGCACTATTGGGACATGTTGCCCGCCGCCGCCGATTCCTCGGTTGAGGTGGTGCGGGTGAACCGGAAAAAAGGCGCCAAGGCCAAAACGGGCAACGAGCCTACGGTCAAGGATATCCCAAATCTCTATCCACCTGGTTCAGAGATTGTTATCCAAGTCACCAAAGGACCGATCGGCACCAAAGGCCCCCGGACCACGACCAATCTGTCCCTGCCTGGTCGCTACCTGGTGCTCATGCCCTACAGCGATCAATGCGGCATCTCCCGCAAGATTGAGGACAACAAGGAGCGCCAGCGCCTCAAGCGGCTCCTGAACGAACTCACCATTCCGGAAGGGATGGGGGTCATTGTCCGGACGGCGGGTGAAGGCAAGAAAGCCCGCTACTTTGTGCGGGACCTCCACCTGCTGCTCAAAACCTGGGCCCAGATCCAGGCCCGCGAGAAGAGCGAACGCTCTCCGGCCTGCTTATATCAGGAACCTGACCTGGTGGAACGCACCGTGCGCGACTTTCTGACCGAAGATGTCGATCGGGTCCTGATCGACAGCCCCGAGGACCATCAGCGCGCTCAGGCCGCCGTGGCGCAGATCTCAGTGCGCTCCAAGAGCAAGATCGCCCTCTACAAGGACAGCATTCCGATCTTCGAGCGCTTCAACATCGAGCGCCAGATCGAGCAAACCGCCCTGCGCAAGGTCGGTCTGCCCTCCGGTGGCGAGATCGTCATCGAGGAATGCGAGGCCCTGATCGCGGTCGATGTGAACACCGGCTCGCACAAGAACCGAGGTGGCAACGAGAAGAACGTCATCTATGCCGTGAACCTGGAGGCCGCCGCCGAGGTTGCCCGCCAGATCCGGCTCCGGAACCTGGGGGGACTCATCATCATCGACTTCATCGACATGAAGGAACGGCGTCATCGCAACGCCGTGTATGAAAAGATGTGCGAACTCATGAGCCACGACCGGGCCAAGACGCACATTCTCCCGATTTCGCAGCTCGGCATCATGCAGATGACCCGCCAGCGCCAGCAGGAATCGCTCTCGAGCAATCTCTACACCGACTGCCCCTATTGCCGGGGTCGGGGCATCGTGAAATCTGCGACGACGGTCTCGGTTGAACTGCAGCGTCGCCTCTCGTCCGTGGTGCGTCGCCTCACCGGCGATCATGGCAACAAGGAGTTCGCACTCCGCGTGCTGGTGCACCCTTCGATCCTGGAGCGCCTGCGCAGCGAGGATGCCGAACTCTTGGTACGCATGGAGCGCGATTTCGGCGTGAAATTGGCCTTCCGCGCAGACCTCAGCTACCACTTGGAGAACTTCAAGATCATCAACGCCGTCACGGGCGAAGAGTACCGCTAGTCGCTCGTCAGGCAGGTGGCGTGGCTGGAGAACCGCTCTCAAGCCACCCATCAAGATGCCCAGAGGGCTCTCGAGCCCACCACGGCAGGCCCCATCTTCAGATCTGTAAAATAGAAGACCCGGGCACTGCTTTCGCAATGCCCGGGTCATAAACCTGGCGACAACCTACTCTCGCGGGACCTAACGTCCAACTACCATCAGCTGCTCGGGGCTTAACGGCCGTGTTCGGGATGGGAACGGGTGGAACCCCCGGCATATAACCACCAGGAAGTGGAATCCCACAGCGTTGTGGGATAAGTGAATCAATTCAGGGCCAAATATACATGTAGGGGGTAAAATAAACGCCTTAGAATAACGGGCGTATTATATGCATAAACCGGCAGGGTCATTAGTAGCACTACGCTGAACATGTTACCATGCTTACACTTGTGCCCTATCAACCGGGTGGTCTACCCGGACCCTGCACCGACCGAAGTCGGATTGAGACCTTATCTTGGGAACAGCTTGGCGCTTAGATGCTTTCAGCGCTTATCTATTCCGAACTTAGCTACCCGGCGCTGCCACTGACGTGACAACCGGAACACCAGCGGTTCGTCATTCTCGGTCCTCTCGTACTAGAGAATGAACCCCTCAAGTCTCAAACGCCCACAGCGGATAGAGGACCGAACTGTCTCACGACGTTCTGAACCCAGCTCGCGTACCACTTTAATCGGCGAACAGCCGAACCCTTGGGACCTTCTCCAGCCCCAGGATGTGATGAGCC
>Ga0181607_10000402_pt1 | contig 37038 bp, 37 predicted proteins | sample 041ome_9_FD_132420 | JGI IMG/M metagenome (GOLD analysis project Ga0181607, IMG submission 132420) | Coastal salt marsh microbial communities from the Groves Creek Marsh, Skidaway Island, Georgia - 041413US metaG (megahit assembly) | ecosystem: Environmental > Aquatic > Marine > Intertidal zone...
AGCGAAAAGTTTTAACTACAATGTTATAAAAAGTTTGTGGCGGTCATAGCGGAGTGAAAAAACCCGATCCCATTTCGAACTCGGTCGTGAAGGCCTCCAGCGCCGATGGTACTTAGTCTTAAGACTTGGGAGAGTAGGACGCCGCCTATTTATTCAGCTACATATTTATTTAATAATTAATGTTTTTGAAATGATTTGAAATTTTATATTCACAAATTATTTTCTTTTTATTTTATTTAGCTTATTACAAAATTACTTTACGTTTTATTAATAAATTATTCATTTAATTTTTTTATTCCTTAATGACAAATAAGAATACAAAAATATTGCTATATGGTATAAACGGCTTTATTGGCAAAAACTTAGTAGCACAACTTATTAAATCTAAATTTGATGTTTATGCAATTTCATCAAGTAAAAATATTGAAATTTCAATAAAAGATCTAAAATTTTTTAAAAAATTAAAGATTTTAAGAATTGCTGATTTAAATTCATATATCTTTGATTTTGCTATTTTAAATTCATCTCCAAATAACAAAGAAAATAACAATAAGATATTTAATGAGTCTTTCAACCTATATGAAAAAATTTTACATAAATTGAATAAAAAAATTACACTAGTTTATTTATCTTCTGGTATTGTATGTTTTGAAAATAAATTAAATAAATCGAATTACTTATACAGATCCTATAAAAAAAGAATGGAGAATCTGATTAAGAATTACTCATTCAAACATAAAAATAATTATAAAATTTTGAGAATATATTCAAGTTTTGGTCCATATATGCCTTTACAAAAATATGCTCTAGGGTATCTAATTCTCTCTATTCTCAAAAATAAAAAACTTTTATTGAAATCAGATGGCGAATTTTACAGAGATTTTGTTTTTGTAAATGATTTAATCAAAATTATTAAATCTGAAATTAAAATTGATAGATCTCTTGTTTTGGACATACGCTCTAAAAAATATTATTTTAAAAATTTATGTAATAAAATTTATGAATTTTATAGTCTTGAAAATTTGATATCTTTTGGAAAAGAAAAGGATCAAATATCGGAATATTACGCTAAAAATAATTCATTTGTTAAATCTTTTCCAAATTTTTTATTTGAAAACGTATTAAATTCAATTTCTGTTACTTTACATTGGTTTAAAAATGTAAATTATATAAAATTTAAAATTAAATATGAAAAATAATTTACAAACTTCTTTGTTATCTGATGATTTTATTGGACAGGGGATGTTTGAAATATTAAATACTGTACAAAATCTTGAAAGGCGAGGCAAAAAAATTTACCATTTCGAACTTGGTGAACCTCTGCACAATACTCATTCAAAAATTGTAGACAAATTAATTAGTTCTATTAAGAAAGGTAATACTAAATATACCAGTTCTTTTGGCTTATATGATTTAAGAAATAAAATAAGAAAATCTACTTTAAACAGTAGGAAGTTTAAACCAAGTCTAGATCAAATTTTAATTACACCTGGCGCTAATTCAATTATCTATTTTTTAATTAAAACAATTTGCAATAAAGGTGATGAGGTAATTTTACCAAATCCAGGTTTTCCTAGTTACATTGCTGCTTGTAGGGCAAATGGTGTTAAAATTAAAACTCTTAACTTAAGTCAAAAAAATAATTATCAAATAGAGTATGACTCTCTATTAAAATTAATCAGTAAAAAAACTAAGTTGTTAATTATTAATTCCCCAAGCAATCCTTTGGGTATCATTCAACAAAAAAAGAATTTAATTGACATTTATGATTTGATTAAAAAAAATAATATTTATGTCCTTACTGATGAGATTTACTCAAGAATTACATTTAATAAAAATGAGTTTTTTAGTATTAGCACTTTAGATAAATGCAAAAAAAATGTGATAATTTTAAATGGTTTTAGTAAATCATTTTCAATGACTGGTTACAGAGTTGGTTGCGCAATTGGACCCATAGAAATAATTAATAAAATGAGACTATTAGTTGAGACTATTGTCTCTTGTGTACCGCCTTTCATTCAAGAGTCGTGTTCAGCGGCACTTGATTTAAACAATAATTTTGTGATTAAAAATAATTTAGATTATTTAAAAAAAAGAAATAAAATTATTGAAAGTTTTAATAAAACAAAATTAGAATTTGTAACCCCCAATGGAGCATTTTATATCTTTCCCAGTTTGAAGAAATATGGAATTGATGGAGAAAAATTTTGCAAAGATATCTTATTAAAATATGGTATTGCTTTAGTTCCTGGAATTTTTTTTGGAAGTCAGGGAAAATATAATTTTAGAATGTCTTATACATCAGATGATAAAAACCTTGATAATGCTTTAAATTTGATTACTAAGTATCTTGATACTATATAGCAAAAATGAAAATTAAAGTAGGAGATGTAATATTAGATTTTTTAATTCAAAAAAAGGTTAAATATGTTTTTTTAATCACAGGAGGTGCTATCGGTTTCCTTATAGACTCTTTTTCAAGAAAAAGAAAAATAAAATATATTTGCGCCCTACATGAACAAAGTGCAGCAATGATGGCAGACTCATATTCTAGATTAGGGCCCAACTTTGCAGCTACTATGTCTACTTCTGGCCCAGGTGCTACAAATTTAATAACTGGAATGTATTGTTCTTGGTTCGACTCCATACCTAATATCCACTTGACTGGTCAAGTAAACCAAAATGAATCAAGAGAAGGTAGTAAATTTACTAAAAATTGTAGGCAAATAGGATTTCAAGAAACTGATATTGTTGCTTTATCCAAAAATTTTACAAAAAAAAGTGTGAAAATAAAAAATCATAATAAAATTTATGAAATTCTTGAGGATCTTAACTTTCATGCTCATGATAAAAGACCTGGTCCTGTCTTACTAGATATACCTATGAATGTCCAAAAAGAACATGTAAACAAAAAAAAAATTATCTCAAGACGAAAAAATAAAACAAATTATAAAAGTTTTGCTAATTTAATCTTTAAATGCCTAAAGAATTCCAAAAGACCATGTATTTTATTAGGCGCAGGAGTGAGAAATTCAGGATTATCGGAAAATGATGTTATTAAATTATCAAAAATTATAAAAGCTCCTTATTTACTTACTTGGAGTGGTTTTGATTTAATGGATTATAATCATCCGCTAAATTTTAATACTATTGGCGTCTATGGGCATAGATCAAGTAATTTTATTGTTCAAAATTGTGATTTGTTAATTACTATTGGGTGTAGATTAGATACTAGGACTACTGGATCAAGAGTAAATACCTTCGCCAGAGAAGCAAAAGTTATTTCTGTCGACTTAGACAAAAACGAATTAAATAAAAATAGAGGACTTAAAATTCATCACAAGATAGTTCAAGATGCCAAAGTATTCATTAATAATTTATTAAGATCGAATGACGAATTTAAAGCTAATACTGAGTGGTTAACTTATTGTAATATGCTAAGAAAAAAATTCCCTTTTATTGAAGAGTCAAGATTCAAAGGAGCTAATACAGAAATTTATAACTTTATGAAAGTCTTATCTGAAGTTTTAGATAAAAAATCAGTAATAATACCAGATGATGGAGGACATTTAACATGGACTATGCAGGGATTTAAAATAAAAAAAGGGCAAAGACTTTTTTCTGCTTTTGGTAATTCTCCTATGGGGTATGCTTTGCCAGCATCAATAGGTGCGGCTTTTGCTAGACCATCCTCAAATATCATATGCATTGATGGTGATGGAAGTATTCAAATAAATCTTCAAGACCTTCATTTACTTGATAAATTTAAATTAAATGTAAAAATTATTTTGATTAATAATGATGGTTACGGCATTATTAGACAATTTCAAAGTCTTTATTTAGGAAAAAGATATGAGGCTTCAAAAAAAGGTATAACAAATCCAGATTTTAAAAAAGTCTCAAATGCTTTTAACTTGCCCTATTATAAAATCTCAACAAATAAAAATTTAAAATCTAGATTAAATAAATTAATTTCAAAAAAAGGCCCAGTATTTATTGAGGTACTTATCGACCCCAATCAAACAATATCTCCAAAGTTAGAATTTGGAAGACCTATAGAAGACGTTTCACCTTTAATAAATAGGTCAATTTTTGATAAATTAATGATTTCTAATAGAAAAATTAAAAAAGCAAATAAGAATTTTCAAGAAAGTAATTAATGAAGATTCCAAGACATTTAAAAAAAGTAAAAAAAGTAACAATTGATAAAAGTGAATTAATTGATTTTGAAATCAAAATAAAAAAACTATATGAAAATGGAAGTATAAAAGGCCCAATTCATCTAATGAATAATAGTGAAAATAATCTTATAAAAATATTTGAATATATATCAGATAAAGATTTAGTTTTCTCAAATTGGAGATGTCATCTTCATGCTATTCTCCATGGCGTATCTCAGAACTCAGTAAAAAATCAAATTATAGAAGGAAAAAGTATGGGGATAATGTCAAAAAACCCATTTTTTATTTCATCCTCAATAGTTGGAGGCACTATTCCTATAGCATTAGGCGCAGCATTAAGTTTAAAAAAGAAAAAATCCTCAAAAAAGGTTTGGTGTTTTTTAGGAGATATGACTTCCGAGACTGGTGGTTTTTATGAGGCTCAAAAGTATGCCGCCAATTTCAACCTACCAATAGTATTTATAATTGAAGATAATGAAAAAAGTACAAATACCCCAACAAAAAAAGTTTGGAATTCTGAGATTACTTACAGAAAAAAAAATTATAAAAATATTATCTATTATAAATACAAACTAGATTACCCCCATCATGGAACTGGAAAATGGGTTTTATTTTAATGGATTACTCAGAAGCAATAATTAAAAGCATGAATTTAATATCAAGACGAAAAAACTCAATTTTTATAGGTCAATCTGTTTCTTATCCTGGAAATTTATTTTATAAAACTTTAAGAAAAATTGAATCCTCTAAGAAGTTGGAGGTCCCAGTATTTGAAGAAACACAAATGGGGTTATCAATAGGCTTAGCACTTAATAATTTTTTACCAGTTTCTTGTTATCCAAGATTTGATTTCCTTTTGCTTGCATTTAATCAATTAATAAATCATTTAGATAAAATACCGATAATATCTAATGATAAGTTTATTCCAAAGGTGATAATAAGAGTATCAGTAGGTTCAAAAAAGCCCTTGAATGCTGGTGAACAACATACCCAAGACTACTCTTTTCAATTATCAAAAATGCTTAAAACAATTAAGGTTTATAGATTGGATAGCCCGCAGAAAGTTATAGACTCATATAAAAAAGCCCTTAAAAGTAAATATTCCTCAGTTATGGTTGAGTATGCCAAGTTTATGTAAAATTAATTTATCTTTTGATTAATTTCAAAATCCACTTAGGGACTAATATTAATACAAATAAGTAATAGTATTTAAATATTCCTAAATTCCTGGTAGCAATCAGGAATTTTTTTAATAATTTTAAATTTATTTCTAAACCTTTAAATTTGAAAGAAAGAATTCTGTATGTAAAATTTTTGTATTGTAAACTAAAAGCATAATCAACTATTTTCTCATCAAAATTAAAATTTTTCATAGAATATAATAACTCAAGATTATTTAAAAAAGCTAAGAAATAATAATTATTATTAAAAACTTTTTTATATTTTTTATCATTTTTATATTTATCAAAATTTATATATTCATCCTTAAGTGAGTCTCTATAAATATAAGATTTTTCTTTTCCAAGATTTTTTATTAGATAAATAATATGTATCCATCCAGATCCATAATCTAATTCAGAAATATTTTTAAGCCATAATTCTCTATTAAAAACATTAGCTGTTATACCACCGCTTCTAAATTCTGTAATTTTACAAAATTCATTTTTATTATCTGTAATAATGTCATTAGGTATATCTGTAAATGGCTTAAGAGAGTCTATGTAGATGTTTGTAAATGTGTAATTATTATCTTGGATAATCTTATTAATGATAAAAATAGCATTATCACTTATGAAATCATCATCCCCAACTACCCAAATATATTTTGAATTACTGTTCTTAAACAAATTATCAACATTACTATCAAATGAATGAGCTTGAGATTTTGATTTATTAATATTGATATTTTTCGTATAAAAAATTTTCAAATCAAAAGATTTATTTAAATCATTTACAATTATCTCTGTTTCTTTATTAGAGGAATTATCACTAACAACTATTTCAGTTGAGTCGAATAAATTGTAATTTTTAATTTGAGTATGTAAATTAATTAGGAGTTTTTTTATTAATAATGGTCTATTTATTGTGGGAATAGCTATGGTGAGATTTTTATTCAAAAAAATTGACCTAATAAAGTTTATTTATTAAGTTTTTCTCTCCAAAAATCTAACAGATAGTCAACACTATCTTCAAAATTATACTTCGGTTTCCAACCAGTTTTTTTATAAAACTTTGATGTATCCGGTATCTGAAGTGTTACGTCCGTTGGTCTTAAAAGTTTTGGATCAACTTTAGAAATTATCTTACATTTTACCTTAGATTTAATTAAATCTAAAAATTCTCCAACTTCAATAATTTTATTGCCTCCTATATTATAAGCTTCTCCAAAATTACATTTTTGAATAGCTATCCAATATGCTTCCATAGCGTCTCTTACATCTATAATTGTTCTGATAGATTTAAGATTGCCATGAAATAGGGTTTTTCTTTTTCCCATTTCAATTTCTATAGCTTGCTTAGCAAATGAGGTTGCAAATAAATCTTCCCTTCTTGGATTTATATATGCAAACATTCTTGTTATTATTGTTTTCATTCCATAATTTAAAAAATAAACTTGAGCCAATAAGTCCTGAGTAGTTTTTGATACGGCATATGGTGAAGCTGGCCTATAAATTAAACTTTCTTTTATTGGTATGTCTTTTTTCATTACATTTCCATAAACCTCAGAGGTGCTACAAATTTGAACTTTCGTTTTCAAATTTAAAATTTTTATGGCTTCTAATATATTAATTGTAGATAAAATATTATTATTCATTACTGAGATAGGGTTATCAAATCCAGCCCTAACATTGGCATGCGAAGCTAAATGAAAAATATATTTTGGTTTTATATCTTTGAAAATAGATAATACTCTAGATAAGTCAGTTAAATCACACTCCACCATTTTAATTCTTTTTAAATTTTTTAGATTTGAGTCAGTTGAAGTACTATGCCATCTTGAGATGCCATATAGATTTATTTTTTTATTTGTATTTTCTAGGTACTCAGCTAAAAAACTTCCTCCTGAACCGCTAGCACCTGTAATTATAATATTCATAATTTAATTTGTTATGTATAATCATTTTGATATATTTTTAAAGATAAAATTCATAGTAAATTTTAATTATAGTGTTTGAGAATAAAAATATATTGATTACTGGCGGCCTTGGTATGATTGGTAGATCACTAATCAATATATTGGAAAAGAAAAATTGCAATATAACTGTAGCTGATATATCTAATCCAAAAGCAATTCCAAAAAATATAACTTATAAAAAAGTTGATCTTAGATATTTTGATCAATGTATTGAATTATGCCAAAAAAAAGATTTTATTTTCAATTTAGTTGGTATTAAGGGTTCGCCTAAAGTTGCTATGGACAATCCAGCTGATTTTATGGTTCCTATGTTACAGTTTAACACTAATATGATGGAAGCTGCAAGATTAGCAAATGTTGAATGGTATTTATATACTAGCTCAGTGGGCGTATATTCACCGTCCGAAAGGTTTTTTGAAGACAGCGTCTGGAAAACCTTTCCCTCACCTAATGACAAATATGCTGGCTGGGCAAAAAGAATTGGAGAGTTGCAAGCTGAAGCTTACTCAATTCAGTATAAATGGAATAAGGTTTCAATTGTAAGACCAGCTAATGTTTATGGCCCCTATGATAATTTTGATATGATGGGAGCAATGGTAATACCATCTCTAATTAGAAAGGCCCATGAAAACAGTATTTTAGAAGTATGGGGAGACGGATCTCAAATTAGAGATTTTATTTACTCTGAAGATGTTGCCCTTGGGATGATACTAGCTATTGAAAACAAAATTACTGAACCCATTAATTTAGGATCAGGAGTAGGGCATTCAATTAAAGATGTTGTTAATTCTGTCGTAAAATATTCACAAAAAAACCCCAAAGTAAAGTGGCTTACAGATAAACCTTCAGGTGATAAGATAAGATTATTTGATATGCAAAGATCAAACAAATATGGTTTCTATCCCAAAACAAACTTAGATATGGGTATAAAATTTACAACTAATTGGTTTTTAGAAAATCTTGACCAAATAGATAAAAGATTTAATCCATTTTAAATTTTGAAGTATTTAATTTCAGGAACTAATAGTGGATTAGGTAAATTTATTTACAACAAATTAAAAAGAAATTCTATTGGATTAAATAGAAATAACCGAAAAATAATTAATAAATATAATAATTTTCACACAGTTATACATTGTGCCTTTAATAAAGAAAATGAAATATCAGATTATAGTAAGTACATTGACGATAATATATTGTTAACGAATGAGTTATTAAATTTAAAATTTAAAAAATTCATTTACATATCATCAGTTGATATTTACTCAAATAAAGAAAACAATTATATTTTTTTTAAAAAATTATCAGAAAGTTTAGTGTTAAAAAAAAAAAATACTTTGATACTTAGATGTTCATCTATGATAGGGAAAACTATGAAACCAAATCATATACAAAAGATTATAAGCAATTCTGATATTACATTATCTTCATCCTCATCATTTAATTACATTTTAATGAAAGATATACTTAAATTTATTATCAATGATGCAAAAAATTATTCAGGTTTATTAGATTTTGTGGCGAATGAAGCAATTAGTTTGAAGTTAGTTTCAAAATATTTTGACTCCAAAACAGTCTTTGGTAAAAGTAGGTATATGACTGTAAAAAGTTTTAAAAATCCTATATATAAATTAGATAAGAATTATGATAGTTCATCTTTGCAAAACTTAAATAGGTACTTTAAAAAAGAATAATGAATAAAATTATTATTTTGGGTGGTACTGGATTTATCGGAAGAAATTTAGTTGAATATTTTTCAACAAAAAAAAATTTCAAAGTAACTGCTACCTATTTTAAAACTATTCCTCCAAAGAATTTAAAAAAAAATGTTAATTGGATAAAAGCAGACTTAACAAATACAAAAATAATAAAAAAAATTCTAAATAATCAAGATATCGTTTTGCAGTTTGCCGCTACTACATCTGGATCAGCTGATATTGTGAAAAAACCATACTTACATGTGACAGATAATGCGGTAATTAATAGTTTACTTTTAAGAGAGTCTTTTGAGTCTAATATTAAACATTTTGTATTTCCAAGTTGTACAGTTATGTATCAGTCATCAAAAAAGAAAATTAAAGAAACTGACTTTAATGAGAGTCAGCCTCTAACTCCAACTTATTTTGGTGTCGGTAATACTAAAATATATGTTGAAAAAATGTGTGAATTTTACTCTAGAATTTCTAATATTAAATTTTCAGTAATAAGACACTCTAACTTGTATGGTCCTTATGATAAGTTTGATCTAAAAAAATCTCATATGATGGGGGCATCAATTACTAAAGTTCTAAAATCCAAAGATGGCATTGTTAATGTTTGGGGCACTGGAAAAGAAAAAAGAGACCTCCTTTATGTTAAGGATTTTGTTAATTTTGTCGATTTATTAATAAAAAATCAAAAAAAATCTTTTTCTTTATTTAATGTTGGCTTTGGAAAGGCTTTCAGTGTAAATGATGTTATAAATAAAATTATAAAAATCTCCAAAAAAAAACTAATTCTAAAACATGACCTCTCTAAACCACATATACCTACTAGTTTATGTTTGAATTCTAATAAGGCAAAAAAAGAAATTGGATGGTCACCAAAAACAAGCTTAGAGGAAGGTATAAAAAAAACTGTCTACTGGCTTAACAAACAAACTTAATTTTTAGCTAAATGCACTGCATTGAATAAAATTCAAGTATACATACTATGTAAAAATAGATTAGATTTTTTTAAGAAAACACTATCATCAGTCTTAAACCAAAATTTTAAAGACTATGATCTTATAATTTCAGATAATTCAGACGATGATAAAATAAAAAATTTTATTAAATCTAATAATTTCAAATTAAAATATATTCAAAGAAAAAAATTATTCACCGCCATAGAGCATTACAGAGTCTTAATAAAAGAAGCATCTAAAGAATTTGTAATTTTCCTCCACGATGATGATATTTTAGAAACTAATTATTTATTTGAAGTTTTTTATAAAATAACTTCTGACCCTGATTTAGTTGCTGTTGGCTGCAATGCATACTATTTAAGAAATGATTTAAAATTAAGTAAAAAGTTTTCGAATATTAATCAAGACATAACTATAAGTAATTTATTAACACTATTAAGATCATACATGGAAATAAATGGCCCAAAACATGTACCATTTCCTAGTTATATTTACAAAACATCAAAAATCAAAAATAATTTTATATCTAAGGATGAAGGTGGGAAGTATTCAGACTTTTTCTTTCTAACCAAACTAATAACCCATGGAAAAATATTTTGGCTTTCAGAACCTTTAATGTCTTATCGCATTCATTCACAAAGTGATAGTTCTTTTGAGTCAATTTTAGATAGGATAAATTTAATAAACAATATTTGCACAAAATATAACTTACATAGAAAAAATAATTTAATTATTCAATATAAATTTAAATATCTCCTAAGTTTCTATAAAAAAGATTTACTTAAATACAAAAAAAGAAAAATCATAGTATTAAAGTTTTTATTTTTCCAATTGACTAATTTATTTTTTCTTAAGAATTTGTTTAAAAAACTAATTAATAATTTTAATTACTTATAAATCTATATATTGTTTCCACATAGTTTTTGACTGAGAAGGGATAGAATTCATTACTTTTAATAAATTTTTTAATATTTTTAATATAATCTCCATATTCTTCTTCACTTATATTTTTCAAATAATTATATAATGACTCATAACTATCAAATTTTCTTTTATCTATGAAAGTATTCTTTGGAATATGAAAATCGATATTATTTGCTCCCAAATATATTGGTACACATTCATATATAAAACTATCAAATATTTTTTCTAGAATATATCCAGAAATATTACTAGCATTCTCATATGCAAAATTAAATTTGTAATATGGTAGTACCTCTTTTTTAGATGAAATTTCACCCTTCCAGGTACTATTTTTCAAATTAAATATTTTTGTAAGATTATTGAATTTATTCAGTTTACCCAAAATATAGATATTAGATGGAAAAACATATTTATCCCATCCATAGCCATAGAGATCAAAGTCTTTAAAGTGATTTTTTTTAAAAAAATTTATGCACCTCAATCTCTCTGAATATAGTTCTTTACGGTGAATAATTTTTTTATTACTTGCTATCATTGTCGCAAATTTTTTTGAGGAAAAACTTACCCTCGTAAAATCAATTTTTAGATTTCTTGGAGGCATATTTAATTTAAAATATTTTACATTATCTACAAATTCATCGTTCCATGTTAAAATTATGTCCCATTCTTTGTGATTTTTTAGATTCCAATTATTAGGTTTTATTACTTCACATTCGTGTAAAATTAAAATTTTATCTTTATTAAATTGTCTAATCTTATTATAGATCTCTATATATTTTGTATTTTTGTTCGGTAAAGGAAAGTCAAAAACTAAAATTTTTTTTAGTTCATTAAAATTTTCAACTTTATCTAGTGTTATTAATTTTACTTGATTTTTTTGGCAATGGTAAAAAAGTTGATTTAATCCATATAAATCATCATCTCCCAATCCACTACTTTCTATTTCAAAAATCTTATCATTACTAAATAAATCTGAATAAAAAGACCAAATTCCGACTTTCATTGTAAATTATTAATGACTCAATAATAGGGATTTACTAATTTTTTTAAGGTATTTTTCAATTGAGTAATTGTATGATGACTTTTTTGCGTTTTTTGACATTTTTAAATATTTGTCTCTATTTTGTAAAAGATAATCTATTTTCTCACTTATAGAAATTGAAGAATTAGCTTTTATTTTAAAACCATCATAATTATTTTTAATTAAATCAGACTGACCCCCAATATTTGTAACTATGGTAGGTATAGCATATGAAAAAGCCAATATTGGTAGATGTGGACATGCCTCTTCCTTTAATGAAGGAACAATAGCTAAATTAGCTTTTTGTATTAAAAAATTTTTTATAAAATTATCTGATTTATAACCATATATATAAATATTCTTATTCTTATACTTTTTTTTATATTTATGAATCTCACTGCCGGTTCCAAATATATGATATTTCACGTTAAGTTTTTTTTTGTTTTTTAATAAAGAATATGATTCTAATAACTTATCAATACCTTTCCATTCGATTAAATTAGAAATTGAAAAAACATTAAATTCATTTTTAAAATCTTTATTTTTTACAAATGAAAGTTTTTGTGGCGTATTCAAAATAATTTTATTGTTTTCTGGAATATTTTGATAATTTTTGGATATAAATTTAGACACACAAATAATTTCATCATAAAAAGATAATATTTTTTCAATTAAAGTTTTAATAAATAAGTGATTACCAATGTATTGATGAGCATAAAAAATAGATTTGTAGATTTTAGTGATTATAAAAAATTTATAAATTATATTAAAAGTTGTGTTACTTAAAAAAATAATATTGTTTTTAAAATAAGTTTCCCTTATTGCTTGAAAATTTAAAATTAAAAAATTAGGAATGAAAAAAAATAATAAATTTATAATTTTGGTTATAAAATATAATAACGTGTATGAGTTTTTTTTATTTAATGAAAAGTTCAAATGAATAATTTTTTGGAACTTAAGATTTCTATTTTTTAATTTTTTTAAATCATTAATAAATTTGCTTTTTAAATTTGTATCAAAAAGAATTACTTTTTTGTTACTTTTTAATATTTCCTCAATAATAATTTTTGAAATTCTTTGACCACCACCATAAAAATTTTGTGATGAGTCTTCATATACAAAATATGTATTGTTCATAATGATTTTTTGAAGTTTAAACAAATTAGATATAAATGTACTATAAAAAAATGAAGCAGGATAAAATATTATTTTTGTTTGAATCTTATGGTGATTACCATAATGGTAATTATGAGAGATTCAAACATTTTAAAGATATTACAGAGAAATATGTAAAGAAAATAAATCTAAGGAATTTTTTCAAAAAACATGGCCGCAATTATTTTTTTGTAAATTTTATTGATATTATTGTAAGAAATAAAATTGAAACTCTTGTTTTTGCTAATGCTCCATGGATGTATATTGATTTACATCAAATAATTAATTTAAAAAAATATTGTAAAATAATTTTTATTGTTGACGATTGTGAGGAGTATTTTGAATGGTATCAACTTCCTTTTGCAAAACTATCTGATAGAGTTTTAGTTCATGATTTCAAAGATGTAAATTTATTTAAAAAACATAACATTGATGCTAAATTTTTTCCTCAACCTGCTTTATTAACCAGTATAATCGATAAAAAACATACCCCTCTTAATAAAAGAAAATTTGATATATTTTTTTTAGGTAGATCTGATAGACCTGGAAGAGTACCTCAAAAATATGATTTTTCTCAAATCACAAATTCTGTTTATTTTAAATTTACAAATTTAGAAAAAATTAAAATAAGTAATCATGAAAAACTTTCAATAATGCAAGACTCCAAAATTCATATAAACTTTTCTAGCTCTAGTTTTAACAATTCTTATTTTTCTATTTATAAAAAAAATAAAAGATCTAATAATTTAAAAGGAAGAGTGTATGAAGCTGTTTTAACTGACTCAATTGTTGTTACGGAGATTTCTCCAGGTTTGGATGAAATATTTTATCTTCCTAATTCTTTATTTACTTTCAGAAATGATGATGAGATGTATAATATTATTAGAGGTATTTTAAAAGGTGAAATTGATACAAATAAGACTATTGAAAATTCAAAAAAATGCATATTGCCATTTTTTGAACTTGAGTATTATGAAGAATTATTTTTCAAAATAAAAAAATCTGAAAATACAATAATAAATATCCAGAACTCTTTCTATTATAAGTTTCTTAAGGTTTATATAGCTAAAGAAAGTTTGAAGTTTTTTTATTACTTTATTAAAAAACTTGATTTAAATAGTTCAATATACGAATTAAAAAATTTTTTTTACTATCTTAATTTCCATTTTTTTGTATATATTTATTATTATTTAAAAACAAAAATTCTCAGTTGAGTAATAACATGCAAAAAAAAGTAAACTTTTTTGAAAGATTAGGTCAATTAGAAATTTTAAGATCCTATTGTGGTATGTATAATGTAGATGATAGAAGGGGGGAGTTATTTTTACTTGTATGAGGCGTCCTTATATTTTTAATTAGATGAATTAAATAGCCTCATATTAAAAATCATATACTTTTATCGATATTATGTATTTGTTCGAAAGAATCTATCACATTTTATTATTATTGATTAAGTAAAGAATAAATTTATGAATAAACCCTAATTATTAGATTTTATTTATAAATTCAATTATTAAAAATGATATTCTATTAACAAAAGTAAAATAAGGAAAACGATGAAAATTTTAATTACTGGTAGCGAAGGCTCTTTAATGCAATCATTAATACCTAAACTAATAGCGAAAAGACATGAAATTGTTGGTGTTGATAATTTATATCGACACGGAAAAGAAAGTGAGTTCGCAAATAAAGAATATCCATTGTTAAAAATTGATTTAACTGATCGAAGTCAAACAGAAGATTTATGTAAAGGTTTTGATTGTGTATTTCTAGCAGCAGCAAAAATATATGGTGTAGGTGGCTTTAATCATTATTGTGGAGATATTCTAGCAGACGATATTGCAATACAAGGAAATATTTTTCAGAGTTGTGCAAAACACGATGTAAAACATGTTGTGTATATCAGCTCTAGTATGGTTTACGAAACATGTATTCAAGATGTATCAAAACCAGTAACTGAAGACATGGTTGAAGATTGTATGATGCCAAAAACAGAATATGGAGTCAGTAAGTTTATTGGAGAAAGAATGTGCCGTGCATTTAAAAAACAGTATGGGACAAATTACACCATTTGGAGGCCCTTTAATATCATTACTCCGAATGAAGTAGGAATGACAGAACAAGGATTTAGCCATGTTTTTGCAGACTATATTAAAAACATTATAATTGAAAAATTTAATCCTTTGCCGATTATTGGTGATGGTGAACAAATTAGATGCTTCACTTGGATTGAGGACATTGCTAATATAATTGCAGAATACAGCTTTGATGAGAGAGCCCTAAACGATGTGTTTAATGTTTGTAATGTTGAGCCCATTACTATGAAAGATCTTGCACAAAAAATTTATAAGCATGTTAAGAATAGAGAAGAATTAAAATTCAAGACAACTAAAAATTATGAAAATGATGTAAGAGTAAGAATTCCTTCAGTTGAAAAATTTACTAATAGCTTCTTTAAATTTAATTATCAATCAATTGAAAAAAGTATTGAAATATGTGTAGCACATACCTTGGAAAATAAAATATGAAAATAGGTATCGTGGGCCTCGGAATTGTAGGTAGTGCAAACAAAGTTGGTTTTGAGGAAGTTGGTCATGATGTTGTAGTTCATGATTTAAAACTTAACACAAAGATCGATGATATATTACAAGCTGAAATAGTTTTTTTATGTGTGCCAACCCCACCAACAAAAGATGGAAGATGCGATACTTCGATAGTAGAATCTGTTATACAAGAATTAAATGAATCAACATATAACGGTATTATTGCTATCCGTAGCACAGTCATTCCTGGTTTTACAGCCCAAATGCAAGAAAAATTTAAAAATGAAAAAATCTGTTTTGTTCCTGAATTCGTTAGAGAAAGGTGTGCAGAATTTGACTTTGTATTAGAGCATAGATTATTAGCTATCGGATCTTCAATTGATAGTATTTGTGAAACTATAGTAAAAGCTCATGGCAACTTGCCGAGAAATGTAACAAAAATGTCAGCAACAGAAGCAGAATTACTTAAATATTATCTAAATACATTTGCTGCTACGCGTGTAACATTTGCTAATGTTTTTTATGAACTTTGTAAAAAACTCGGCGCAGGTTACAAAACTATTAAAGACTCTTATGTTAAGACAGGCCGCTTAGGAGATATGTATCTAGATGTAAACGAGGAACTTCGAGGTTATAGCGGGGTCTGTTTACCAAAAGACACTAAAGCATTAAGCAAATTAATTGAAGATCTGGGGCTGGAACTAGATTTTTTCAAGACAGTTGATAGTGATAATGCAAAATTTCAACCTACAGTATTTGACGGAATGCGTAAAAAATAGTGGCCGTATAATAAAAATCAATCTGATCATCTTAAGAAAATATTAGGATTAAAAAACTTATAAAATAAAAAAGGTTATTAACGAAATAGGTTTAAATTATTCAATTCATTTATTGATTTTAAGAAAAGTTTCAGTTTATCCTATAAATTTTTTGGTCAAATAGATCTCAATATCCTTAAAAATCCATAAGAAAACAAATTAAGTGTAAAGTTAATTTATGAATATTTCGAAAAAATTTGTTAAGAGTTTTTTTCAATTAAATATTCTTCTAGCAAATCTCTTTCCCTAATATTATCCATTGGCTGCCAAAAACCTTTATGTTCATAATAATTTAAAGACTTACTTTTCGCTAGCTTAGGTAAAACATCAGACTCTAGAACACAACTATCATTTTTGATGTAATTAAATATTTTTTTATTAAATATATAATAGCCCGAATTTATTAAAGGTTCTAAATTATCATTTTTTTCATAAAAACCCTTTATTAATTTGTTTTTATAGTCAATATCTGCCTTACCAAATCTAGCTTTTAATTTTGATAAAACTAATGAATTTTTATAATTGTTTTTCTTATGATTATTTAAAAACTTATTTATGTCTAAGTCTGAAAGTGCGTCTGAATATGTAAGAAAAAATTCTTCATCATCTTTTAAATATTTTTTAAAGTATTTTATTCTTCCGCCAGTCATGGTGTTCAATCCAGATTCTATGAGGGTAACTTTCCAATTAATTTTTTTCATTTTTACTATTTCGATTTTATTATTATTATAGTCAATTTTGATATCACTATTATTGTTATAAAAGTTAACAAAAAAACTTTTTATTAAATTAGATTTATAACCAAGCATTATATAGAAATCGTTTAATTCAAATTTATTAAAATAGGAAATAATATGCTCAATAATGGGTTTGTTATCAATCTCTACAAGAGGTTTTGGAATATTTTTTGTTTTTTCGGACAATCTAAGTCCTTTACCACCAGCTAAAATCACAACTTTCATAAATTATGTATTTCTTTTTTAGATTAATTAGTCAAGTTTAAAAATTAATATACTATTTATTCTTATTTGATAATAATCATTAATGTTTTTTGTTAAAACTCCTCTAAGAGTAAGTTTCACAGGAGGAATGACAGACTTTCCTCAATTTTTTAATGCTCACTCAGGTTCAGTTATAAGTGTTACTATTGATAAATATGTTAGAATTTTTTTAAACCCAAAGTTCGAGAAAGGTTTTAGGTTGATGTATTCTAAAACAGAAAATGTTAAATCTGTTAAAGACATTCAGCATAAACTATTCAAAGAAACAATAAAATATTTTAAGTTAAATGATATTGAAATCGCCTCAGTGGGAGATATTCCCTCTTTAGGAACTGGATTAGGTTCATCTGCCTCTTTTTTAGTCGGATTAATAAGATTATTAAATAAACAAAAAAATAATAAAAATATTGATAAAGGTGATTTAGCTAGTTTAGCTTTTCATATAGAAAATAATCTCGCAAAAATGTCTTGTGGATATCAGGATCATTTTGCTGCATCTTATTGTGGATTGAATAATTACATATTTAATAAAAATAAATTTATTGTAAAAAAAATTAATTTATCAAAGGATTTTTTGGGATCATTTGAAAAATCTATCAAACTTTTTTATCTGAATAAATCGTCTAAGTCCCATGGAATTACTAATAAAAATATAAAACTATTAAAAAAAAAGGATAATTTAAGTTATTTGTTAGAAATTTTGGATATAACAAAAGAGTCAAAAAAACATTTACTTAAAGAAGATCTTGTAAATTTTTCAAAAATGATAGATAAATCTTGGGAACTAAAAAAAAGGTATCAAGAATCTTTTATTGACTACGATGATTGCAATAAATTTATTGAATATGCAAAGCAAAAAGGCGCTTATTGTGGGAAGTTACTTGGAGCTGGAAAAAGAGGATTTGTTATGATAATTGGTCCAAGTAAAGTTCTCTCAAATATTGCTAATGACACTAAACTTATATCAATTCCAACAAAATTTGTTATGAAAAGTGAACCAATTTTAAATCTCTAGATATGAAATACTTTCTTACATCAAATACATGGGACAAAGAAGAAGTTAAATCAATAAATAAAGTCTTAAATTCTGGAAGGTATACTTATGGAAAAAATGTTGAACTTTTTGAAAAAAAATTTGCTCAATTTCATAATAAAAAATATGCGGTTATGGCTAATTCTGGTTCCTCAGCAAATCTTTTGGCCCTTTCAATTCTAAGACATATTAAAAAGTCTCCTTTTGAAGAAAACGATGAAATTATAGTTCCTGGTATTTCTTGGTCTACAACTTATTTTCCAATCAACCAGGCAGGATTTAAAATTGTTTTAGTAGATGTTAATAGCAATACTCTTAACATCGATATTGAAAAAATTGAAAAAGCAATAACAAAAAAAACTAAGGCTATTATGACTGTGAGTATATTAGGCAATTCTTGTGAGTTTTATAAAATCAAAGAAATTTGTAAAAAACATAATTTACTTCTTATTGAAGATAATTGCGAGTCCCTGGGTGCTATTTATAAAAATAAATTAACAGGAACATTTGGTGATATGTCTACTTTTAGCTTCTTTTTCTCTCACCATATATCTACTGGTGAGGGGGGAATGGTTCTTACCAATAATTTTGAATATTATAACTTACTTAAATCAATGAGATCTCACGGGTGGTCAAGAGGATTAGATAAAAAATATATAAAAACTATTTCTAAAAATAAATTTTTTGAAGATTATGAATTTTTATTTCCTGGTTATAATTTAAGACCTATGGAATTTAATGCCGCAGCAGGATTGGAACAGCTCAAAAAATTAAATAAAAATATTAAATTAAGAAGAAAAAACTTAAATATATTTCAAGATTTAATGCTAAATAATAAATTTTTTGATATTCAGGAAGAAACTGGAAAGTCTTCTTCATTCTCTTTTCCATTAATTTTAAAAAATAAATATAAAAATTATAAAAATAAAATATATGATCACTTAAAAAAAAATAATATTGAGTTTAGACTTCTTACTGGGGGATGTATCGCGTGTCATCCAGTAATAAATAAATTAAATTATAGAATCTCAGGTGATCTTTCTAAATCTATATATGCTCATAAATATGGATTATTTATCGGAAATCATCCAAAAAATCTAATTAGAGAAATTGCTTTTTTTAGAAAAGTAATTGAAAATATTAAAATATGAAAATTTTAATTACAGGAGGCGCTGGGTATATTGGCTCTGTATTAACAGATTTATTGCTTTCAAACGATTATCAAATCACTGTTTATGATAATTTTATGTTTAGGCAAAATTCTTTAAATAATTTATTTTCCAATAAAAATCTAAATGTTATTGATGGTGATATAAGAGATAGAGATTTGCTTAACAAAGAGATTTCAAAGCACGATGTCATAATTCCGTTAGCCGCAATAGTTGGCGCTCCAGCATGTGAAAAATATAAATTCATATCAAATGAAATTAATTACGAAAGCAATCTTGATCTTGTTAAGAATAAATCAAAAGATCAATTAATATTGATGCCAACAACTAACAGTGCATATGGTAGTGGAAATTCTGACAATTATTGTAATGAGGATAGTCCTTTAAAGCCCCTGTCAGATTATGCAAGACAAAAAGTTAAGCTAGAAGAAGAAATCCTCAATTTTGAAAATGTAATAAGTTTTAGGTTTGCAACTGTCTTTGGTTTTTCTCCAAAAATGCGATTTGATCTTTTAGTGAACGATTTTACTCAAAAAGCATACTCTGATAAATACATAATTTTATTTGAAGAAAATTTTAAAAGAAATTATCTTCATGTAAAAGATGCGGCTAACGTATTTATGCATGCTTTAAATAATTTATCATCTTTTAATCATAAAATTTATAATGTAGGTCTTTCAAATGCAAATATATCTAAAAGAGAACTTTGTGATAAAATTAAAGAACAGCTTCCTAATTTTGTCTATAATACAAGTCCTTTCTCTTGGGATCCAGACAAAAGAAATTACATAGTTGATAATACAAGAATTGAAAATACTGGTTTTAAATGCCTATATAACCTTGACGACGGTATCAAAGAATTAATTAAAGGCATCAAAACTATTTCATTGAAACTTTTTACAAATATAAGTTAATGAAAATGAGAAAAGTTCCATACGGTAAATTAGTTTATGGCAAAGATGAAATAAATGCAGTAAATAAGCTATTAAAACAAGGCACTCAATTAGGCAAAAATACTTATCTTTTTGAAAATAAAATTTCAAAATTTTTTAATAAAAAATATAGTTTAATGGTGAACTCTGGTTCGTCTGCTTTATTGCTTGCTTTTAGTGTTTTAGATTTTCCCAAAGGATCAAATTTTATTACTCCAGTACTGAATTTTGGGACAGCAATCTCCTCAATGATATTTTGTGGGTATAAACCAAACTTTGTAGATGTTGATAGTAATTCTTTGCAAATAGATGTAGATCAAATTGAAAAATCTATAAATTCTAAAACAGTTGGTATTTTGGTACCAAATTTAATTGGGAATATACCTAATTTAGAAAAAATTTCTAAAATTGCTAAAAGAAATAATTTACTATTTATTGAAGACTCTGCTGATACTCTTGGTGGAAAATTTAATAAAAATTTTTCTGGATTTTATTCTGATATCTCTATTACTAGTTTTTATGGTTCTCATGTGATCAGCTGCGCTGGAAATGGCGGTATGGTATGTTTTAACTCTAAGAAAATGTATACAAATGCTCTTATCTTGAGATCTTGGGGCAGAGATAGTTCTATTTTTGATCATAATCAATCGGAAAAAGTTCATAATCGTTTCAATTATAAAATTGATAACATTGATTATGATAAAAAGTTTATTTTTAGTAAATTAGGATTTAATTTTGAACCTAGTGAAATCGGATCTGTTTTTGGTCTAGAACAATTAAAAAAACTTAACAAAAATATAAAAATAAGAATAAAAAATTTTAATTTACATAAAAATTACTTTTCAAAATTTCCTGATTTATTTGAAATACCATTTCAAAATCCAAAAACTTTTACTGGATGGCTTGCTTATCCGGTTATAATTAAATCAAAGAAAATTAAACGAAAAGACTTAATGACTTTTTTAGAAAAAAATCATATTCAAACAAGGGTTGTATTTACTGGTAATATTCTAAGACAACCAGGATTTAAAAATATTAACTGTTACAAAAAAAGAAATTATCCTAATGCTGATAGAATAATGTCAAGTGGTTTTCTAATAGGATGCCATCATGGTATGACAGAGGCAGATGTAAGATATATACACAAAAAAATAAGTGACTTTTTTAATAAAATTTAACTTTCAACAAGATAATGTAATAATGTTAGATGAGCTATTTCAATTAAACCATATGAATTATGGTTTATAAAAAAGTTCAAATCACCCATATTTTTAAGTTTATTTTTTGGATTTATCCCTGAAAAGGTCACTACTGATAGCTTATGTTTTCTTGCTACTTTTACTGCATTAATCAAATTCTTTGATTCACCAGAACAGCTTAAACATATTAAAGTATCATTTTTTTCAGATAAATTTTTTAACTGTTGTGAGAACACATTATCGTATCCATAATCATTTGAATAACATGTAAATACACCAGACCCATATAAATTAATGCATTTTGTATTTAGTATTTTTGAAAAATCATTTGAAATATGATCACAATTAGAAGAACTTCCTCCATTACCAATTAAGAAAACTTTATTTTTATTAATTTTTTTTTTAAATTTTATTAATGACTTTTCTAAATTTAAATCTTTACCACTTAAATCTGAAACATATACGTGATTAAAAATATTGTTAAGATCTGAAGTATAATTTTTGAATGAATTAAACTTTTTAGTACTCATAAATATTTATTAATGCTTTTTAAAGATCATTCAAGAAAAAAATTAATTTAATTTGATTATTTGATCAAAATAATTGTCAGGTATATTCTTATTATGAGAAATTACAAAAAACTTAATTTTATATAATTTTAAGTTATTAATAATTTCCAATATACTTTTTTTATCAATTGAGCTAAAAGTTTCATCAAAAATAATTAATTTAGGATTAGAGTAAATAGCTCTTGCAATAAGTATTTTTTGTGCTTCACCTCCAGATATATTTTTTCCTTCTTCCTCAATTTTTTCAAAATGTGATAAATCTAAAGTATCTAAAGTAGATATTTTTAAAGCTTTTTTCATTAAATTATTATTAATTCTATTCTTATTATCTAAAGAGATATTGTCATATAAACTTCCTTCAAAAATTTTTGAATTTTGATGGATGTAGGCGATATTTTGATTAATTGAATACCTATCAAGTAGCTGATTTTTTTTATTTTTATCTATTATATAAATTTCACCCTCTAGTGGTTCATTGATACCAAATATTATTTTCAATAAGGTAGATTTGCCTGATCCATTTTTACCTTTAATAATCGTATTTTTATTTAAATTAATAGATAGATTGTACTTAAATATTTTTTTATTTTTTTCATATTTAAAAGTAACATTTTCAAACTTCATTAATTTTAAAGGGATTTTTTTATATGACTTTTCATCTGAAATTTTGTCTAAAATTTCAGTTGTCTCAATAATAAACGGCTTTGAGAATTTAATCTGATTTAAAGCAATATTACATCTGCTGAAGGAAGGTATTAATCTAAATGATATGGCTGTAATTGCTGATAGTTTTATTATTGTTTCAATAATGTCATTACTAAAATTTATAGCTAAAATAAATATTATGATTATAAAAATAATAAATTCAATTAAGACAATAGAGATTCTATTTATTATTTGAAAAATCATAATAGCTTTATTTAATCCTTCACGGGCAATCATAAAGTTATTAGTAAAGAAATTAGATTTTTTTTTAAATATCAATTCACTGGATAGATCAAAGATTTTTTTTAACTCATTATTACAGCCAGAAGTAAATTTACTAATTTGATTAGAGTAATAATTTTGTTTTTTAGATAATAACTTAATATAAAAATAACTTATTGTAGTTAATAATATAGCTGGCAGAAAAATATTTTTACCAATTATTAAAAACGATAGCATAAAAAGAAGGCAAATAATTAATAGCTCAGATAATAAATTAAATATAGGTATTACAAATATATCAACCACATAATCGACATTCATATTAATTTGTTTTTGAAATGTGCTTATGTTTTTATTGATAAAATTATCAGTACTTTTAAGGCTATAATTTAATATTTTAAATGATATTTCACTCTTTAACTTTCTATTATATGAAAATAAAAAATAAATAAATAAAGACGTTAGAATAAATCTTAAAGAAAAAATAAAAAAAACAAAAATCAGCATAAAAATCTTAATATCCATATTAATTTGGATTTTAAAATTGCTTATAAAAAAATTATTTAAATCGTTTGGATTAAATAACGCGTATATTAGAGGAATTAATGATGAAATTGATAGAAATTCTAAAATACTTAAGATGAATATTACTGTTAAAACTATAAACCTATTTTGTTTAAGTAAACTGGTAATTTTAATAAAAGAACTTAAATAGAGTCTCATATACTTATAATCTCCATGAGTTCTTCATTAGATTGAGAATACTTATTTATGTAATCATTTTTTTTATCTAGAAATTTACTTTTGAATATTTCAACCATTAAATTAGCTAAATTAATTTCTTCATTCGATATATTGTCAAAATTTTGATTATCATAGTTTTTAATAACTTCTATTAAATAAATATTATTAATTAATGATGGATATTTAATTTTTTTATCTAAATCATTGAATAAGATTTCCTTAGGTCCATATGGACAGTCAAAAGAGACTCCCCTAACTCCCAAATAACTACATTCATGTACTACTCTTGACCAACCCTCAAAATAAGAAAAATTCAAAAAAATGTCACTTCTTTTTAAAAATTTAAAGGGTTTTCTTTGAAAAGATTTAATAAAAACATTTTTATTTAAGTCATAAAAATCTATTTTTTTGAAAATATCATTTTTTTTGGAACCGTCCCCAAATATAAATAATTTTATATTATGTTGGTTTAAACTGTTCTTTATATAAAAAATTAATTTTAAAGAGAGTTCAATGTTTTTATCTTTATCAAATCTAGATAATAAAAAAAAAATGGGTTCATTTAAATTCAGAGAATTTTCTAATTTTAGTTTTTCATAATTAAGAATATTATACATAATAGGTATAAAAGAATTTTTTATTTTGGTAAAATTTTCAAATCCTCTGGTTGTAGTTTTTGAAATAGAAATAATTCCGGAGTTTTTATATATATTTGAAAAAATTTTTGAAAATAAATTTATATTTGTTTTGTAAAATTTTGGAAGATAGGTATGTAAAACAACTTTTGTACTTTTTCTATTCACTAGATATGAAATGATTGCTGTTTCATTATCGAAGCAAACTATATTCATATATTTAAATTTCAAATGAAATAAAATAAGTATTTTAATTAAAATTTTTAATAGTCTTGGAAAATATTTTGGAATATTATATTTTCTTAAGTCGAAATTTATTTTAAAACTAAAGTCATTCTCTAAAACTGCAAAAAAGCATTGACCCTCAAGTCTTTTTCCAAGTTCACAAAAGAATTCTTCCGCACCACCTAAAGAAAGCTTATTAATTATTATTAAATTTTTTTTCAAGAGTCTTTAAAATAACTCTTTATATGGTTTATGGTAAAGTTAATAATTTCTTTTTTATTTTTTTTATAATAAAGCGAGTACCATTGATTTGTTAAATTGAGATAATGTTCAATATTTTCATCTTCTTTTAAATTAAAAAGATTATTAAATTTACTGTTATCAAGTTTTAGTATTTTGGATTCTTTTAATCTTGATTTTTTAATTCTATATGATTTTTTAATTTTGTTAATCTTGTCTAAAACTCTAATAATTTCCAATACTTGTATTTGTGATTCTTTACCAGGACCTATATTAAAGTTATCAAAGTAATTTTTTTTATTATAAAACTTTTCAACAACCATCATATAATTTGAAATGGGTTTTAAAATATATTGCCAAGGTCTAATAGACTTTGGATTTCTGATAATTATTTTTTTTTTTTTTGAAATAGATTTGAAATAATCTGGAATTAATCTATTTTCCCCAAAATCTCCTCCACCAAAAATATTACCAGATCTCACTGTTATAATATTTCCTAAATTAGTAAAACTTTCATTATATGTATGGCAAACTATTTCTGCCATCCCCTTTGAGGCACTATATATGTCATTACCTCCAAGTGGATCTTCCTCTTTAAAGTATTTTTTTCTTTCATTGTTCATATAGCATTTATCAGAAGTTATTATTAAAGTCAGCTTTGGACATTTATTTACTCTAATTGTCTCTAATATATTAGCAGTTCCTAAAACATTATCTTTTATGGTCTTTAATGGAATATCATATGATTTGAATACATATGGTTGAGCTGCCATATGTATCAAAATATCTGGTTTAATTCTTTTATAAAATTTATTGAATGAAGCAAAATCACTGATATCTCCATAACTAGTCTTATATAATGAATTTAAATTAAGTGTTTTGAAGAAAATATCGTTATCATTTTTCTTCTCAGAGAAACCATAAACTTTGGCTCCAGAAAGTATGAGAACTAAACTAAACCAACTTCCTTTGAAGCCTGTATTCCCTGTAATAATTACTTTTTTATTTTTCCAAAATTGATTTACCATTGTTATTGTTATATTAAGAAAATTTATTTTTAATATTAGCTAATATTATTTGTATATAAAGTAATAAAATTTAAGTTAATATAATAAATCATTCAGTTAATTGTCTAAAAAAAGATATTAAATTGTATAAATTCGCAAATAAAATTATATCCGACCATTCATTCATATTAAGTGTTATTTTGATACTATCTGTATTTCCTAAAATTGGTATCTCATCTTTTTCATTTACTCTGATTAGCTTAGCAGTATTATTATTTACTCCTTTTATTTTCTATAAAATATTCATTAATTATAAATATGATATTTTTAAAGATCCATTAGTTATTATTTTCTTTTTATTTTTTCTTGGATCCTCAATTAGCTTTTTAATTAATGATATTTCTTCAAGTCGAAATTTATTTAATTATATTAAGTATCAAGAGATATTTATTTATCTTTTAATCTATCTAAACGCTAAATATTTAGTTTTTAAAGAAACTATAAATCATAAATTAATATTAAATGTAGCATTATTTATATTTTTTATTTTTTTATCACCATTTATATCCTCAATATTTACAGTAATATCTTATTTAAAGATCCTTAGCTTTGATTTATTGTTGAGTGATTATACCCTTAAATTGAATGGATTAAATGATTATACATTAAATATTTTATCATTTGATTTAATTCAAAAAGGAACAACCTCAACAAATTTAAGTTATGTTTTCGGTTTCTTAAATATTTATTTGTTAGTGTGTTTTTTAAAGTTAGAAAAATACTCTAAAGTTAAAATTATTTTTTTAAATTTAATTTTTATTATTTATTCATTACTAACTTTTCATAACACAATTTATTTAACAATATTTCCAATTTTGCTAGCAACAATTACTTTTTATTTATTAAAATCAAATAACAAAATAAAACTTATTTTATTTTTAATGTTTATTTTATTATTTTCATTTATTTTTATTAATATTCAAGATTTAGGCTTTTTAAACAAAATTACCAATGTTATTGAGAGTGCTGTCCAAAATGAAAATCAAAGAATTAAGATCTGGACAGAAGGTATAGATTTAATATCAGATAATTATAAAAACTTTATTTTTGGTGTCATAAGTCCTGAACTTTTAATAGGGTATGATTTTTTTGAAAGTGTGTTACTTGACACGTTTATTAAATTTGGCATTATCAATCTAGTTTTAGTTACAATTTTAATTTTTTATATTTTCTATAATACTCTTTTAAAAAGTATTAATTTTGATAATGATAAAAATATTGATATCTATGTTCTAACATTAATTTTTTTTATGCCATCTTTTATTATGAACAATTTTTTTAATTCAAATATGATTTTTAGTGAACTATTTGCGCCGATTTTTTTTCATATATTTGGCGTTATCAATAATACATTAAGAAATTATGAAACATAAAAATATTATTATTTTAGGCGGTGATGGTTTTATTGCTAAATCTCTTTTAAAAAACTTATTATTAAAAAAAAATAAAATGAATATTTTTTTAATTGATAGAAATATTAAAAAAAATTTAATAAAAAAATTTAACGACAAAAATATATTTTATGTTAAATCAAATTTAGAAAAAGAAAGTTCTTTTGTAAAAATAAAAAAACTTCTTGATAAAAAAAAAATATATGAAATTCATGAATTATGGAATTTATGCGCAAACTCTGATATTAAAATATCTAATCTGAAAAATGATTTAAATAACACATTTTTATCATGCTTTTATTCTTCAAAGCTTTTAGACGATTTTAAAGTTCTAAAATATTTTTTTTCTTCTTCTTCAGCTATATATGGTCATTCAAATTATAAACTTCATGAAAATATCAAGAATTTCAATCCAATATCAATGTATGGATATATGAAATTAAATTGTGAAAATTATTTGAAATATTTATCTAATGAACACAAAACAACTTTTTTGATTTTTAGATTTCCTAATGTTGTGGGTCCTAATTTATCTCATGGAGTTATTTTTGATTTTCTTAATAAAATAAAAAAAAATAAACATAGTCTTCTGGTTTTGGGTAATGGAAATCAAAAAAAACCCTATCTTTATGTGGATGAACTGATCGAAATTATTTATCTGATTGCTATTAAAAGAAAAAAATTAATGAACTTTGATATTTTTAATATTTCACCTGATGATAATGGTATTAAAGTTAAAGATATAGCTATTTTATTTAAAAATATTTTATTCCCAAAAATTAATATCAAATATTCATCTAAGAATAATTTTGGGTGGAAGGGCGATGTGCCTAACTATAAATTTGATATTAAAAAAATTAAATCAATGCATATATACCCCAAGTTTAATTCAAGAGAATCTATTATTAAAACTCTAAAACATTACATACCCTAATAATGCTTGACATCTTAATATTATGTGGCGGTGAAGGAAAAAGAATGAAAAAAATGAAATTATTTACTCCTAAAATTTTATATAAATTTGGAGGTAAATACATATTTGAAAATATTATAAAATCTATTGATAAAATAATTTATAAATCTGTTTTTTTTATCTCATCAAATAAAGAGAAAATAAATATCAGTAAAACGATTAAAAAAAAATTTAATAATACTCGTATTAAATTCATTTCTGAAAGTTCTAAAATGGGAACAGGTGGATACATTTACAAAAATAAAAAAAAATTTGCAAAAAATATACTCGTAATTTTTGGAGATTTGATAATAAAGTTTGATTTAAGTTTGCCTTATAAATATTTTAAAAAAAATGATTTGGATTGTTTGATATTAGTACAAAATAATGGTCATTATTATGACTCTGATTTAATTGAATTTAAAAATAATAAGATTATTGAACTTTATAAAAAACCACATAACATAAAAAATTTTCATAATAGTATTTTAGCTATTGAACCAATAATTTTTATAAAAACAGAACTTTTAGAACAATTTAAATTCAGATCAAGACAGATAGATTTTATACATGATATTATTTATAAATTAATTATTACTAAAAAATATAAGTTTAATGTTTATAATTTTGAAAAACATAAAAACTATAATAACATCATAGTTGATGCAGGTGTTCCCGAAAGATATGTATTGTTAAAGTCTTTTTTTGGCTAATATAAAAAGTATTGGCGAACTAATTATAAAAAAAGCAGAAATAAATATTAACATAATACTATTTGTTAACAAAAATATTTTATCTTTATTTTTTTCTTTTTGATTTTGATTTTGATTTTTATTTTCAATAAAATTATATCCAACTTTGATAGGTTCAAAGTGATCTTTAATAAGATATATCATTTCTTCTTTGCAATTTTTTAATTCTGAACTTAATAAACAGCTTAACTGAATCATTCTTTTTTCAATATTTGTATTATATTTAAATTGAAAATAATTAATTATTTCATCCTTCAAATAATAATTATTACAAATTTGTAAGTTTTCTATGCAATTATTAAAATCCTTATTATATAAAATTATTGAGTCATTTATGATATTCTTAAATTTGCTAATCATCTCAAAATCTGCATTTGGAATTTTTATTTCAACAATATGTTTTCCCGCTCTAGATATATGAACCACACTACTTTTTTCAGAAAATTTTTGAATTTTTCTTAAAAATTCATCACCTCTAAAATTAAATGTGTAATTTTCATAATTTGACTCAAGATTTATAATGATAATATCATCCTCATATACAGGATCTTTTTTAAGTGTTTCAATAACTAATTTATTTAACATAAAATATGATGATATTACGACTAAAAAAAAAATTGAAATATAATATGTGATAATTTTTTTATTATCTATCATAATAAATAATATAAATGAATAATTTGTGATTAAAATTAATAAATGAAAAAAAATTTATTATTAATTATTGGGAAATATAGTTATCCAGTAAAAGGTGGTATTGAAAACGTTACTGCCTTTCAAGAAAAAATATACCGAAACTATAAAGGTATACATTTCGTTTATTTTTCGAATAAAAAAAAATCATCAAGTAAAATATTTTCTTTTAAATTTATTAGTCTTTTTAGTCAGCCCATATCAATAAGACTTTTTTTTTGGTTATATAAAAATTTAAATAATTACGAATATCTTGAGCTTCATACACCAAATCCATTAGTAATGTTTTATCTTCTAATTTTGAATAAAAATACTAAAATTGTCATTCATTATCATTCAGATATTGTGAATCAAAAGTTTTTAAATTTTTTTTTAGAAAAATTAGTAAAAAAAACTTTATCTAAATCATATTTTATAATTTCTACTTCATTTAGATATGTTCATTTTTCTAATTTATTAAATAAATTTAATGATAAAATCAAAGTCATACCTCCAGTATTAGATAATCAAAGATTTAAAAATGAGTCATTTACAGAAAATTTAATTAAAAATAAGATTAAAATTTTATCAGTTGGAAGATTTGTAAAATATAAGGGTTTTGAAATTTTAATTAAATCTATGAATTACCTCCCTGAAAATTATCATTTAACTTTAATAGGAAATGGCCCACTTAATAAGAAATTTCAATTGATTATCAATGATCTTAAACTCTCAAAAAGAATTAGTATAATTAATAAGGCTAATGACGAATTGCTTTCTAAAGAATTAAAAAATTGTAATGTATTTGTTTTACCATCTATTAATAAATCTGAGGCATTTGGGGTTGTTCTTTTAGAAGCTTTGTATTTTGGAAGACCCTTATTGACTAGTAATTTATTTGATAGCGGAGTTACAGAAGTTAACAGGGAAAATGTTACTGGATTATATTTTGAAAAACTATCACCAAAAGATTTGTCTAATAAAATTACTACAATCATCTCAGAACTCAAAAAGGGAAATTATTCTGCTAAAGATTTAAGAGAATATTATGATAAATATTTTTCAAAAGAAATTACCAAAATGAAGTATTTTGACTTGTACAATATTATTAATTAAATAATATTAAAATATGACTAACGAATTGCTTGGAGTTTTTGATTCTTCTAAATATTCAGAAATAGCAGTAAATAATTCAACTAAATTCAAAAAAGCTTCGCCATTTCCTCATATTTTCCTTGATAACTTTCTTCCAGAAAAAATTGCAGAAAAAGTCTCAGATTCTATTCCATCACCATATGATGAAAATTTTGATTGGATTAGCAGAGATAGAGAAAATGAAGTAAAACAAAAAATGCAATTTGATGAAGTTAAATTACCTTTTCCCGTTAGAATGATACTCAGAGAATTTAATTCCAAACAATTTTTGCTATTTTTGGAAACTCTTACTGGTATCGAAAATTTAATTCCTGATCCTTACTTTATCGGGGGTGGTGTGCATGTAGCTATGAGAGGAGATTTTCTAAAAGTACATGCCGATCACAATTGGCATTATAAGCTGTATACACACAGAAGAGTAAATGCACTTTTATATTTAAGTCAAAAAGATTGGAAAGAAGAGTGGGGCGGCCATTTAGAAATGTGGGATGAAGATATGAAAGGATGCCAAGCTAGTATAGCTCCTTTCTTCAATAGATTAGTTGTATTTGAAACAACAGATAAAACAAATCATGGCAGACCAACACCATTAGATTGCCCTAAAGGAGAGTACAGAAAAGCACTGAATTTATATTATTATACTTCAAAAAGAGATGATGCTGAAATTTCTGACCCTCATTTTACATTGTATCGAACAGAAAACTCACCTTATGATATACAAAATAAAAAAGATTATATAGAAAAAGGAAAAAATAAATAATAATTCTTTTTTAATCCATCTTTTAGATCGATCTTACTATCCCAATTTATAAGTCTTTTACCTCGAAATGGTTTTTTTAAGTATTCATTAAAAATTTTTTTAGAAATAATTTTATCGAATTTATAATTTGAAATTTTTTCAATTTTTTTAATTAAATTTAGAATTGTTATTTGTTTTTTTGAACTTATATCATAAGAAAAGTTTTTGTAAGAATTATAATTTTTACTTAAAATTACTGATAATAAAGCTGACACAACATCGTCTATATGAACTAAATCAACATATGCATTTAGATCGTTAATATTTATTTCCTTTTTCTTATTCTTTAAATGTTCAAAAATATAATTAACAATCCTCTTATCGTTTTTTAATCCATATACATTCATTATTCTTAAATTAATAATCTTAAAGTTTTTGGATATATAAAAATAATATAATATTTTCATGAAGGCTTCTTTAGAAGCAGAATAAAAATTAAATGGCTTGTAGTTACCATTAGAGTCAAATTGTGTGTAACTACTTGTGTTAATAAATAGTTTGATATCTAAGTTTTTACAAATGTCTAATAAATATGACCCAAATGTGATATTGCTATTAATCAGATCTTCATTTTTTTTTTCATCAAATTTTTTCCACTTTGTAGATAAATGAACAACTATTTTAGGATTAATATCATTTAAAAATCTTCTAAGTTTGTCGTAATTTCCTTCATAAATCAAATTTGATTTAATTTTATTTTTTTTTGTTATTTTTTTTGATGAAATTGTATAAATTTCATATTTTTTAGGTAATTCATTAATTAAATTACTTGCTATATTTCCATTAGGGCCAGTTATAAGAATTTTCAATTTATTATATTTATATGTGGCATAGGAATAATCCATTTCGCCTTTATTTTTTTTGTATATGAATGTTCTTTTTTAAGAATTACTTTTTTATGATTCCATGCAAGCATGAGGACATAGTCATATTTTTCTTTTCTAAATTCATCAGTTGAGTAGACAGGTATTTTGTTATTACCTGGCATATATTTACCTATTTTGAAATTGGTATTATCAAATATTTTATCAATTAGTTTAATGTCTAATTTTGAAAAATTCAGTAAAGTAGTACCTTTGGCTGGAGCCGTATAACAGCATATAGTTTTTCCATTTTTTTTTAATTTTTGTATTAATTGATTTATTTTTTTTGAATGATGTATGCTTTTATCTTTAAAATTAATATAGGTTTTGGTTTTATTGAGACCCATGGCTAATTCTTTTTTTATATGGAGATTGCATTTAATTGATCTTTTAAATTTATTGTCATGACAAAAAAAATATCGAGAACAACCCCCATGAACTTTATTATTTTCTATGTGATAAAGAAATAAACCATGCTTTTTAGCCATTTGATCTAAAGCAATAGCAGACCAAATATACATATGTTCTGCATATATCTGGTCATATGAGTTTTTTTTGATCATCTCGAGTAAAGAGGGGTCTTCAGTAATAAATACCCCATCCTCTGATAGTAAATTTTTAACTCCTTTAAAAACTGAATTAGTATCCTCAATATGATGCATAGTGTTTGTAGAGGTTATGATTTGAGCTTTTTGTCTAAACTTTTTTAGAATTTTTAAAGATAATTTATAATTAAAAAAATCATTTATGATATTCTTTAAACCATATTTTCTTGAAAAATTAGCCACATTTTTCGAAGGTTCAACTCCTATAGGAGTCCAGTATTTAGAATTTGTAAAATTTTTTAGGAATATTCCATCATTACTTCCTATGTCTATTATAATTTTATTTTTTTTATTTTTATTTTGATTTTTTAAATCTTTAGCTAGGTTTTTCCAATGAAGTTCCATTGATTTTGATGTAGAAGCAAAATAAGCATATTTTTGATGAAACATCTGTTTAGGTTTAGGTATGTTTAATAATTGAAAGCAAAAACACTTTTTACAAAAACAAACTTTCATTCTATAAAAATATTGTTTTTTATAGTCTTCAAGATTGTAAAAGGCATTAGCTATTGGCATATTTCCAAAATCTAAAAAGGGTTTTATTTGGGCCCCACATGATTTACAGTTATTTTTTTTTAAAATCATAACTTAATTTTAATAAACTTTTCTATAGTGGAAGTAATACTCTTTAGTTCTTTCATGGTCATTGATTGGTGAGAACCCAGTAATATACCGTTATCCATAACATAGTCAGAATTCTTATAACCATTTTTATCTATCTTAAAATATTCTTTTTTGTAGCCTGGTTGTTTTAGAATATTCCCTGAAAAGATCGTTCTAGTTTGGATGTTATTTTTCTCTAAGAAAATTTGTAATTCGTTTCGATTAAATTTTTTTGATTTAATTAAGAAAGGAAAAGCCAGCCAAACATTTTTAACAAGTTTATTTTTTGATGGTAGTATGAATAAGTCATTATATTTACTAAAAAAATTATACAGGTAATCAAAATTTCTATTTCTTAATTTTGAAAACTTTTTTAGTTTTTTAAGCTGTTCTAATCCAAAAGCAGCTGATATTTCACTAGGGATAAAATTATATCCTAAATCTGTGAAAAGGTATTTTTCATCATAAGAATTTTTTGATTTAAATCGAAGATTTACTGACTCCTTTTCATCAAATAAAGAAGAATTCCTGCCCCAACCACGTTGTATTAATGCTTTTTTATAAAATTTAAAATTATTAGTGCACAGCATACCACCAAAGCCAGCACAGGTAATTACGTGAGAGGCATAAAAACTTGTTGTCGAAATATCTGAATAATCTCCTGTTGATTTTTTATTATAAAAGCTATTAATTGTATCTGCCGAGTCTTCAATAAAATAAAGATTATTTTTTTTACATATTTTTCTCAAAGCATTTAAATTTGGTATATTTCCAATTAAATTCGGAATTATCATTGCTTTAGTTTTTTTTGTAATCATTTTTTCAATTTTTTTTTCATCAATTAGTAAAGAGTCAATACTTATATCTACCAGAACTGGGACTAAGCCAAGTTGTATTATAGGAGATACTGTTGTAGAAAAAGTTAAACTTGGTGTAATTACTTCAGATCCTTTTGGTAAACTTAAAGCAGATAAAGCTAATAAATTTGCAGATGAGCATGAATTCACCATTAATCCATATTTTTTATTGAAAAGTTTTGCGATCTTATTCTCAAATAATTTGACATTATTTGAATTCATTAGATTTAATCTTTGTTTTTTTAGAACTTTATTTACTGCATTAATTTCTTCATTGCCATAATTTGCTTTTGCATAGTATATTTTTTTAGTATTCATTTTTTATCCGTATCTTCTAATTTTTAAAACTTTAAAGATAGTCAATTTAGCTAAAATCATTTCAAAAACAACTGATAAACCGTACTTTATAAGGTTTACGCCTGACTTTTCCTCACCATAGTAAGTAGGTATAGGAAATTCGTGTATTTTTAAATTTCTTATAATGAATTGTAATAATATTTGAGTATCGATATGAAAATAGTCAGAATTCAAATGATAAGGAATTTTCTTCAAAGAATCTAACTTTATTCCCCTAAAGCCTGTATGCCATTCAGATAGTTTCTGTTTAAAAAAAAGATTTTGAAAATTAGTTAAAAAAATATTACCAAAAAATCTTATAATTGGCATTTTTCCTTTCAAAGCATTTTTTTTATTAATCATTCTAGAGCCCAGAACTAAATCTGAATTCGAAAGAAATTCATACATTTTATCTAGGTATTCTGGGGGATATTGACCATCGCCATGCAATATTGATAAATAATCATATCCTTTGCTTATCGATAAATCATAAGATTTTTTAAGATTTCCTCCAAATCCTAAGTTTTTTTCATTTTTTTCAAAACTAAAATTATTTAAGTTTTTCTTTTTAATAAAATTACTCACTATTTCAATTGTTTTATCATTTGAGCAATCATCTAAAATAAAAAAATCAATATCATTTTTAAAATCAGTACTAATTATTCTTTTTAAAAAGTTTTCTATAGTTTTTTCTGCATTATAACAAAGGATGATGCATATATTTCTCTTAATTTGCAAAATTAATTTTCTTGTTTGTCTTTATCTAAAATACTATTTAAATATTCAGCGTATGAACTGCCTAAAAAAAAATTAATATTTTTTTTAAATTTTTCTTCCGATATTAATTTTTTTCTATATGCAACTTCATCAGGACTAGAAATTTCAAGACCTTGTTTTTTTTCAATATTATAAATTAAATTTGCACATTCAATTAGTGACTCAAATGTTCCAACATCATTCCATGAATATCCTCTACCTATCTTTTTAAAACTTAAATTACTATATTTATTAATATTTGATAAAAAATCTGTTATCTCTAATTCATTTCTTTTTGAAGGTTGAATAAGATCAGCCAATTGTAAATCAAAATTCTTAATAAAATATAAACCTGTAACAATCCATTCAGATATAAATTTCTTTGGTTTTTCAACAATCTTATCTATCTTATTCCTTTTAAAAACAACTACACCTGATCTTTCTGGATCGCTTACAATATAAGGATAAATTGTAGAATTATCAGTTTCCCAAATATGATTAAAAAATTCACTCATTCCTGATCCGAACATTATATTGTCTCCTAAAATAAGAAATACATCATCATCTTTGATAAACTTTTTCGAAATTATTAGTCCATCTGTAATTCCATTTGCATTAGATTGGGCTTTATAGGATATTTTAACTCCAAATCGACTACCGTTTCCTAATATTTTTTTAAAAGAACTAATTTCATTTTTATTAGTTATGACTAATATTTTTTTAATTTTATTAAGTAGAAGAACAGATAATGGGTAATAAATCATAGGCTTATTATAAACAGGTAAAATATGTTTATTAGCTGAATTGGTTATTGGGGATAATCTGGTCCCCTTTCCCCCTGCCATTATAATTCCACAAACGTTATTTTTCATAATTCAGAAAAAGATTTTCCCATTTTATCTTTATTAGAAACTATAGGATTAGTATACTTCCATTTTATATCAAGTCTTTTGTCTTTCCAGTTAATTGTATGTTCATTTCTTTGATTATAATTTTTGTCTAAAATATAAATTATTTTAGAATTCTCTAGAGCGCAGAAACCATGAGCATAGTTTTTTGGAATAAATAAAATATCTGTGTTATCATTTAATATAAATTCATAACATTTTCCAA